>JAEEGJ010002235.1_pt1 | contig 117496 bp, 158 predicted proteins | sample 8958761 | NCBI WGS metagenome assembly JAEEGJ01 (sample SAMN16246546, study PRJNA631951) | gut metagenome | biome: gut microbiome; feature: rumen; material: RS-attached | host: Bos | place: Iran: Karaj | collected 2018-10 | reverse complement strand
CGGGCTTTAATTCCATTCTTTTTCAAACGTCTTAAAAGACCGCCTGACTCCGCAGACGAATCGGGCTCGCCCGGCCCTACTATCTTCATCAGGTTCCTTGCGGCATTCAGGTCGCGGTCGATAACCGCACCGCAATGCTCACAAACGAACGTTCTATCTTTCAATGTCAGCCTTTCCTCTCTTCGGTCTCCGCATATAGAGCATATTTGTGTTGACGGGAAATAACGATTGGCTATTGTCAGTTGGCTGTCTATCTGGAGTGCCTTGTTCTTCACCTTTATCATATCCATCTTCTGTTGGAGCAATGACCGGAAGCGGTAAGGTGCTATGTCAGATAGTTCTGCTGCAAGGGCGTGTTTCTGTCGCAGGTGTTCCACTCGGAAGTCCTCGACCACGATCCGTGCAAACCTGGCGGTGAGTACCGATGTGAGTTTGTGGATGAAATCCTCACGCTTCCTCGTTATCTTGTTTCTAAACTTGGCCAGTATGGCTGCACGCTTCTTGAAGTTCTTCGATGCACGCACTCCCTCTGCCTTATCCTTTTCGGTGCGGGCATGTTGACACCGCATCATTTTCGATGCCAACAGTTTCTCGCGAGCCATCATGCTTTTGCCGATGTGGGGGTTTTCAATCATCACACCGTTCGAAATCACCGCATAATTCTTCACGCCGATGTCGATGCCAATTGGCCTAAGTGTGCGATTACCTTGTTTATGGGTGCGCTTCCACTCTTCCTGGTCGATGCGCACGTTGATGCAGGCATAGTAGTGGCCGTCGGCCTCCTGCTTGATGACCGCACTCAGCACGCGACCGTCAAAGCGCACGCGCTCCATCATCTTCACGCAACCTAACTCTGGAATATGTAGATACTGACGCTTCTTGCTCGGTCCGTTCTTCTCATAATTGGCCACGCTGTCTGGGTTGTCGGGGTTGTAGTCCCAGAGATAGGGGAAACTGGTGCCGCGCTTAGTGAATCTGAAAGAGCCGTCGCGCAGACACTCCTGTCGGCGGCGTGGCAAGTGTGCCTTTGCGCCACGGCTTATTTTATTGAAGTAGTCATTCTGCGCCCTGCGGAAACAGTCGAAACCCGTGTCCTTGGCAAAGTGAGTCACTTCGTTCACGATGGGAAAATGCAGGTCGTAGATGGCATTGAACTCTGTTTTAAGCTGATCGGCAAACACCCGTTCTCCTTCATTGTATCTGCGTCGCCATGTGTCAAGAGCCCAGTTATAGCAGAGTCGGTACACCTTGAAGCATTTTTGGATATACTCTTCCTGCTGTTTGTTCGGCATCAGCCTTACTTTGTGGGTTACAATGAATGGATGCGCCTGGTCGAACTTCTCACGTTCGCTCTTCTCTACCTTGTATGCCTCACGGCGGCGCTTGTTGGCAGCCTTGCGGTTGCGCTCGCGTTCCCTTTCCTTATCCTTCTCCCTCAGCATCCGCTTTCGGTCGGCTTCCGCCTTGCGGCGGTCTTCGTGAATGTCGATAAGGGCCTGATGGAATGACTTCTTGAAGTTGGGGTCAAAGAATGATTCAATCCTCTTAGTGAGCCTTACTTCGTCGAGTTCCTTTTTGAAATATTGGAAGAGTTGCCGTTCAAAATTAAAATATGTTGGACGGTCGGCTTTATCAAACTCAATGCCAAACATTCTATTGGCTGCGATTACCAGTTCAGATGGGTCGGTAATTTTCATTCCCGATCGGTGCATGGCATAGGCGGCGAATGCGCCACGTATGCACTCACGGCGATTGCCTGGGTCGCAAGCGTCCCAAGGGTCTTGCCCTCGCTTGATGCGCTTGGTTATCTGTTCGAGTTTGTCGTTGCTATAGAATGACGGCATATCTCTATTCCTTTATATATTATAAGATGCTAATCAGTTGGAGAGCCGAACGCAGGCGGTTGTTCTCCTTCAGACGGATGCGGTTCATGCGCTGCAAGTGCTCTCGGCGCTCGCGGCAGAGAGGACACTCGGCGGGCTTATCCTCGTCGAGAAGGCTGCCAGCCCGCTCGACAGCAAAAGTGAAACCGCAACGCGTGCAGCGTACAATAATCGGCTCATTGTCGCCCTTGTATTCCGATTCGCCCAAATCAATCGCGTCGCCTTGAACAAAAGCAACACGGCGAACGAAATCGGCATAGTTTTTACTCGTTTTATTCATATTCCTAACTTTTGAAATGTCATTTATATGCTACTACTACTCATATTCTCTATCTCCATTTTCTGCTGCTGGCATGCTTGTGAAGTCTCCCAGAGAGTCATGGCTTTTTTATGATATCGTTTTGAGAGGTCGATGCCGTTCTGCGTTGCTTGTCTTGACATCAGCTTCAAATTTAGCATAGGATTGTGATGAACCAGGAAATGGCACTGTCGGCAAAGGAGAATCATGTTTGTTATTTCATTGCCCAACTCAGGGAAAACAGCTATTGGAAGGATGTGGTGCATTTCCATCTGACCGATTTCACCGTGATGACCACATATCTGACAACAGCCACCCGTCTGTTTGTATCTACGTAACTTTTTCCTTGAAAGATTATTGACGTGCCTTCTGCGGTGAATCTTATGTCTATTTAGCGATGGCGCACAACGTCTCATTTTACTTCGGCTGAAGTATATTCTCCAGCCGAACACCTTGATATGTCTTACTGGCGGATTGATACTCATAGCTACATTCAGTTTTATGCCTTGCCAATTGTTATACATTGCTTCATCATTAACGACATCACGTATTGCTCAGCAGTTTGGATCAATACCTGCGGGCCGTTGCTTATCACGTTGCGGCACTTCTGCGGCTTATCCATACGTTCAATTCTTGCTGTCAAGTTGATAATCCTGATATATAATTTCGACTCCATACGGTCTTTGCGGCTGTATGCGAGAATCTCTTCCAGCGTGAGGTCTTTGCGAAAATACCATCCCGTCTTGTTCTCAAAGCGCTCTCTCCTTTCATCACGCATTCTCTTTTCGAGAATCATAATCTGGTCTCTGTACCGCATCGGGTCACGTTCCCATAGCTGCATCGTCTTTTCATCTACTTGCACTGCCGCGACCGGATTTGCGGTGTCCATCGGGACTGATTTCACACCATTTAAGGTGCAGGTTTCTCTAAATTTTTTCATACACTTGAACTTTTTGACATTAAATAATAAAAAACCGCACTAAGCGCTGTCAGGTTCGTTCAAGCAAAACCTCGGGTGCTTTCGCATGCTCAGTAAAGAGCGCCCACGCTGTGCGGTCGGTATATTGAGATTCTATGATCTCTCCCAAGAAAGATGGCATAAAAAATGCCGCCTGTGATGCGGCTCCTAATGCCGCTTGAACGATTTGACGCTGCAAAGATAAGCCTTAATCCTGATACTTGCAAGAAAACAGCCCAAAATTTAACAAAAATTTGATAAGTTAAGGTGTGATTTGACAAAAAAAGCATAAAAAAGGAGATAAAACTACAACTTTTTTGCGAAAAAGTTTGGTAGATAGCAAGAAATATCTTATCTTTGCAACGAAAACGTAAGATATAAACTTTATGAGGATAAAAGAAGTAATCAAAAAGCAAGGCTTTACACTTGAAGATATTGCAAAGGTGATGAACACCAGCCGTTCGGCAGTCAGTCAGATTGTGAATGGAAATCCGACCATCGGAAAGCTCGACGAAATAGCAAAGATCATCGGCGTCAGTCGCGGGGAATTCTTCCTCGACGAACTGCCGCAGCAGGAGGGCAACGATTTTGTCTGTCCTCATTGCGGCCAAGGTATTCACCTCGGACTGATACCATCTGCCAAGAAGCCAATAAAGTAATATATTATAAAGGTATATTGTTTAACTACAAAAAATTCAGGCGATATGAAAAAAGTATTTTTAGTTATGATGGCTGCAGTGGCGCTATGCTTGGCGGCATGCAGCAGCGACGACAGCGGATCGGGCGGCAGCGCAGACGATTACCTGTCGGGAAAGATGTTCACCACACAAGAGGGCAATGTCTACTTCTTCCGCAACGGCTCGTTCCTCTACGAAGCGAAAGAGGTGGGGCCGTCGGGTGGTATAATTGGCGGTTTTGACCACTTCCAGGCCGTCGGCACATGGGACGCTGTGGGCGACATGGCGACGACGGTGGTGCTGGCCAACAACATCGGTATGGACGTTTCAAGGAGAAACGTGCCCGAGAAAATCAGAATCGACGACATGGACGGATACAAGCATCCTGTAGACCCGACCACCGGCGAATGGATATCCTTCTCTACAGGATTCGGATTCACCGACACAACCAATGCGGGGACCAGCGACAACGGCGTCATTGGAAGATGGCGGACGGACTTCTACCCGAAGGAGCTGGGCATCAGCGAGAGGCCAGAATACTACGCAGACCTGGCGAGCGACGGCACTGCCACACTGAGCGGCAAGCAGGGCAGCGGACTGGAGGTGAAGACGACCTACACGGCTTCGAGGGGAAAGATCACCTTCGAGCAGTTCCTGAACGGCAAGCGCGAGACGTTCTACTACGCCATCCCCAAGAGTGGCGACATGTACTTCTACGACACGTCGAAGGGCAACGCGCTCTTCTGCTGGTACAAGCAATGAGATAAAGACAGGCGCAAAGAAAAAGCCCTCGGTGGATATCGCTTCCATCGAGGGCTTTTTAATAGAGAGTGTTCGGTCACGCTTCGACAATCAGGGGTTTAGCTACCTGTGTCGAAGCCGCCACCGCCGTTACCACCGTTACCGTCACCACCAGCGGGGGTCTCGGTGTTCTCGTTGCCCTGAGTGATGTCGTCCTCGTTGTCAGGTGCCTCAGTGCCGTTGGCTTCGTCCTTGGCGGTTGCCCAGCCAAGTTCGGCGCTCTTGACGGCGGCGAGGATGCCACGGCTGGCGGTGTAGTTCACCTTCGGCTTCATCTCAGAGAGTGAGAGTTCCTCGGGATCCTGCTTCCAGGGCGAGTTGACGCTGGGATAGACGGTGCCGAGAGGTCCGAGGTCTACAATGTAGCCCTGCTGCAGCACTTCGGCAATGCCCTCCAGCAACAGCTCGGCAGCCAGCGAGGCTTCCTTCGGGTGGAGCGTGGTGTTCTTGGCTGATGAACGTGCGATCTCGTCGAACGTCTTTTTACCATTGGTAATCACGCGCCCGTAGTAGCCTGTTACGGTCACACCTTCGAGCTTGCGCTTGAGGATGGTCTTCTTGATTTTCAGTTTCAAATCTGCCATAATCAATTAGAACATTTTTGTGTTAATAATTCATGTTAACTTCTGCGTTTTTGACGCCCGCAAACGGCGTTTTTATTATGACCCGATTTTTGCACTGGGTACAAACAGTTTCGGAACTGGGTACAAACAGTTGCGAGATTGGGTACAAATGATTTTTTCTTGACATACGCGGGAAAGGGGCGATTTTTGTCAGAATTTTAGAATGCGAAGGTAACACTTCGGTTGTAGAAAAATGGGACTACCAGTCGGGTCGCTTCCCTTCATCTATGCGGCGGTGCAGTGCCTCGCGGATCTGCTCGGCGATGGCATCAGCAGCGCGATGGAGGGTGTCGGGCAGATTGCCCTTGTTGGCCAAATCGCCGAAGGCAGATGTGGCCAACGCCTGGGACGCTGCCAACAGGTCAGTCGCCGTGACGGGGTACTTCGAGAGCACCCCGTCGATATCGAGCATCATCAATTGTAATTCGTGTTCTGTCATCGCCCTTTATCCTCCATACTGCTTCAAAAACTTGTCGGCTTGCTTTATCTTCTTGTGGAGCCCGTTCTCACCGTACATATTGATATTGGGGGCGACGGGGTTCTGCAGGTAGTAGATGACTTGCTGCATGAGCTGGTCGCTGCGGTCGAGACGTTCGATGAGTGCCTGGCGCTCGGATGAGGGGTCGCCGCCACTGGTCGGGGTAGGCTGGTCGGTGGTGGGCATGATGGCGCTGGCCAGGTCGGAGAGGTTGCCTTCGTCGAAGGTGCGGGCCTTGCGGGTGGTCATGCCTCGGTCGAACATCATCAGGTCGCGCAGCAGGTCGGGACGGTTCATCTGTATCGCACGGGTGGTCTTGCGGCCGATGACAATCTCGGGTCCACGCTCGGCGACAAGGGCCTGCTGTCCGTTGACGGTGGTGGCGATGGGCTCTCTCACCATGCTCACTCCCTGCGGCAGGCTTCGTTGCTCGCGAGCCCGATAGACATGGCCATCGTCTCCGACGACGGTGGAGATATTGCCTTCATCGTAAGTCAGCATGCCGGAGGCGAGCTTCACCTTCTTCTTCGTCGAGGTGTCGCCACCCTTGTCACCTGAACCGCCACCGAAGAGTGCGCCGAGGGCTGCCGAGAGCAAGCCCATCAGCAGGGCGGTAACTACTGCGATGAGTGGTGCGCCCCAAGGGCCGAGGGTCTCCATGATTCGGGCGGCGGCTCCTGCGATACCCATCATCGTCTCACCGGTCACTCGGCCGGCATCCTCGCTGGCCTGTGCCTGGTCCTGAGACTTCTTTTGGGAGAACACCTGCTGTCCGACGGTCTGAGTGACGCTGGCGATACCGGTCTCGAACAGCGTAGTGGCCTTCAGTCGGTCCTCGCCGCCCTCCTCGGTTTCGTCGGTCATCTTCTTCTCGGTGTCCTTCCGGTCCTTCACCATCGTCTTGCCGATGAGTTTCTGCTTCAGCTGCTGCATCATGAGTTCCTTGACAATCTGGATGGTCGACTGGCCCCACGACTGTACGAGCGACTTCAGGGCGTTCTGCATGGCCTCCGACATCGACTCGCCCGAGACAATCGCCTGTCCCATCGCATCCCCCACGTCCGTCGCGAACTGCTGTATCGGCTCCGTCCACTGGGATAGACGTTGGATGTGGTCGTCTATAAGGTTCATCAATTCAAGTTGACGGTTCTTCTCGGCTTCGTCGAGTGCGGCTCGGGCTTCGTTGACCATTTCCTGGCTCACGAGGTCGCGCTGACGGAGTTCCTCCATCTTATCATAGTAACGCTGCGCCTGCTCTTCGAGTAGCATCAGGCGAACGAGTTCGGGATCTTCGTCGAGTGTGGCGAATCCTGCCTGCTGTGCGAAGTTGGTGCCCTTGCTCTCACCAGTCCAGTTTCTCTGTGCGGTACGACCTTCCATCTCCTTCACACCCGCATTGATTTCGAGCGTGGTAGCATCGTTGTTGAACAGGTAGTCCTGGCGCTTCTTGTTGTCCTCATAGAACTTGCGCTGGGCGTCGCTCCACTGGTCGTTGTAGTTGAGCAGCTTGATATAGAAGACTTTCCACTGGTCGAGCGACATATTGAGGAAGCCCTCGATTTCGCTGCCTTTCAGCGTCTCCTCGTAGTTTTCGCCGAAGAGGATGCGCAGCAGGCGGTCTTCATCGCCTTGGTTCTCGATGGGCGAGTTGATGACATTGGCAATATGCTCGCGTGCTTCGGCATACATCTGGTACCACAGCTGCTCACGTTTCTTGAAGAAATCCTGAGCGGCCTTGGTGTCACCCGACTGTTTCCATGTCTGCATCTGTTGGGTCTGAGTGTCGGTCAGCCCGCCAAGTCCCAGCGACTCCATCGTGCTCATGGAATCTCGGTCAACCTTGCCCGTGTAGTTCATCTCCAGCAGCTCCTTCTCCAGCAGCTTGCGCTGGTTGGTTATCTGGCTGATGTTCTTCGCCTCGTCCTCGGTGGCCTTGCGCAGTATCTGGTCGAGCAGCACGTCGCCACGCTTATTGAGCGTCTCGGAGAGTTTCAGTATCATGTCGCGCAACTCGTTGAGCTGGTTGTCCATGATGTAGTTGAGCAGGTTCTCGGAGAAATTATAGCCTTCCTCGTCGGTCTGCTCATAGAGGTCTTCGCGCATCTTGGCCTTGAAGGCTTCCCATTCGTTCTTCTCACCACCGATGGCCTTGCGGGCATTGGCCAGGGCATCGTTCATGTGTTCCTGCAGCCGGTCGAGACGGCCTTTCAGGTCGCCCTCGCTCATATTGGTCTCGTTGGCGAGTTCGTTCAGGGCGTTAATCTGACGCTGGTAGTAGTTCTTGATGTTATCAATCAGAGCCTTTGCCTTGATCTGCTCGTCGCGCATCTCGGCATTGAGTTCCTTGGTGGTACCGCCACCGCCGCCTTCGCCGGCTGTAGGTGTCTGACCGGCAATAGGCTTCTTACCGAGTTCGCTCATACGTTCTGCGGTCTCGTCAATCTGCCTGTTCACCTTGTCGTAGTCGCCTTGCAGACCTTTCAGCACACGGCGGTTGTACTCAAGGGCACCAGCGGCCGTATAGACGTAGTTGCCTGTTGTCTTGTCGAGCCTGTACTGTCCCTGATTGTAAGTATCACCCTCTGCATCCTTGGTATATACACCCGAAGGATTGCTCGTTACCTTGTCGCCAGCATTCTTGCCGCTGGTCTTCAGCTTCTCGTTGGCCTCTGTTTCGAGATCCATCTGCTGGTTATAGAGCTGTGTCATCTTGGCGGCCAGTGCGGCTGCCTCTGCACGACGCTTGAAGCCTTCAATCACATTGGCGGTGTTCTTGTTGAAGATTTCCTCGGCATTGGCGGCATTGTTCACACTCAGACCGAGTTCCTCGAAGGCGGTCTTGTTGTCCTTAATCCACTTATTCTTCTCGTATTCGGTCTTCAACGACTTCCATTCGCGCTTCAGCTTGTCGTATTTGCTCATCAGGTTGCCGTAGTTCGACGAAAGCGTCTGGTTGTAGGTATCGTTGGCCTGACGGGCACGCTCCATCGACTTGGCACTCTCCTCGTTAGCTTCGACGGCTTTCTTCTGGGCCGTGCAGTAATCATAAAGGTATGTCACGGCATAGCCAATGGCCGTGGCTGCAAGCACCCAGATATTCGACTTGAAGAAAGCGGCTATCTTACCGCCGGTGGTGGCCACACCCTCCATTGCCACCTTCATCAGGTTCCATTCTACAACAAGTTTACGGATACCTGCGGCGACGCCATAGAAGAACATCGAGCGTATCAGAACTGGCAGTATGCTAATGAGAATCTCGCAGACGGACACGATGGACTTGAGAGCCCTTTCAGCACCGGCCATGAACGTTTCGCTCTGCGTCAGTTCCTGAGAGAAGCGATACCACTCTACAGCCAACTCCCTGACTGTATCAACCCCCTGCGGATTGACAAAAGCCTTCTCCCAGATATTGTTGGCCCGTTCGAGGATGCCTGCGGCTGTGTTCTGAACCAGTTCATACTCACGGGTGACGCTGGTGGCCTCGGCGAAAGCCTTGGTAGAGGTGTCGAGGTGCTCACGGAACATATCAAGGTTCTTGGCAAAGGCGCCGAAAGTCGTAAACATACGGCTACCCTCAGAGCCGAGAGCCTTGAAGGCTTCCTCCAGATAGCGGAGATCGCCGATGTCGTGCATCCGCTGGAAGATGGCCAGCAGACCTTCCATCGTCCTGCCCTCGTCGAAGAACTTGTCGAGCGTGCCTGGCACCATGCTGAGAATCTTCTCAATCTCGGCGGTGTTGGTACGATAGGCAGCAAGGAACTTAGTGAAGGCCGTTGCGCTGATTTCGCTGCTCACGCCAAAAGCATCACTAGCGGATCCTAACGCCATTATCTGGTCGCCCGTGAGACCTATCATCTGTGCAGCAGGTTGTATACGTCGGGCAAAGTCAACGATGTTACTTCCGACGGCGGTGGTGGTCTGCGACAGTTCGTTGATCGAAGAACCGATGGCCATCATGGCTTTCTCTACACCCATCGACTTGATGAGTCCGAGGTTCTCAGCCAACTTGGCAAGTGGGGTAATGGCTTCGTCGACACTGTTGCCAAGGTCATCGCCCAGGGCTACCTGCAGTTGGTTGGTGGCATTCACGAATCCCTGGACCTGATCAAGGCCATATTTTCCCAATCCCATTTTACCAGCTGAATAAGCCAATTCGTTGAGATCCTTCAGAGAAGTACGGGTATCGAGTTTGGCAAAACTGACATTTAACTGGTCAACCTCTTTGCGGGTCAATCCTGTCACCTTCTGTACCTGGGCCATCGAGTCGGACAGTTCAAGATTGCTCTTGGCAACCTCCAAAATCTTAGACTTGACCATATTGAATCCTGCAAACACACCGATATAGGTGGCGATGTTTCGCACGGCGGTCTTCCATATCTTCATCAGGCCGGTCGACTGACCTTGAACTTCCTCGATCTCAGTTTTCAGCTTCTTCATCTGTCGGCGGACTTCAAGCAACGCCGTCTTTTCTCCAGAAGCCAGGCTCATCTGTTTCTGCTTCAACTGGTCGTAGGCCTGCTGGAGTTCGATGACATTATACTTCTTGGTGTTGTTGACACGCTTGCTGATTTCCTCGTCGGTCAGAAGCATCGACTGCATCTCCTTCATCTTCTGCTTCAGCTTGTTCTGGGCAGCGAGATTGCGCTGGATATGCTTCGTGTCGCCGGAAGCGTATTTAGCGTATTGCGCCTGCAGATGCTGTAGGGCGGCATCCATATCCTCATAAGAAGCCTTCTCCATATTGGCAAGCGTCTGATGGGTGCGCTGCCCCTGCTGGGCAAACTCAATGCGCTCCTTCTCGGCACGCTCTGCCTCCTGTGCGGCCTTCTCGGCCTCACGTTCTGCCTGTGCCTTTGCCTTCGCAGCCTCGCGTTCCTTGTCGGCACGATCCTTTATGAGTTGATTGGCTTGATGCAGGCGGTTCAGCGCCTCTTGGCTGACACCCTCATAGCCTTGTGCTCCTTCTGTGGCAGAATAAAGGGAACGCAGACGGGACTGCTCGGCACGGAGCTGCTCGTCGTTCATGCCTGCCAACGGTACATTGCCAGCACGGCCAAAATCATTGATGGCAATCTGAGCACCGTATCTCTTCTCATACTCCCGCAGCTTCTGAGCCCACTGGGTGTTCTCTGGCTGGGTTTCGAGTTCCTTACGGATAGCGGCAAGTCCTTGTCTTAGTTTGTCGGTCGGTGTGTTCAGAAGATTGCCCAACTGCTTATGAGCCTTCTCGAACGACACGCCGAGGTCTTTGTTCTGCTGCTGCCATTGCTTGAAGAAGTCGATGACGCGGTTCATCTTGCTAAGGTCTTTATGGTCGCCTGGCATAGCGTCGCGCATCTTCGTGAGTTCGCGGATGGACTTGCCGATATCGGTGGTAGCTGTCTTTCCTATCTCCCTCATATAATGGTTTACACGCTCCAGGGTAGGAATCAGGTCCTGTTCGGCCTTATGCAGGGCTTCGAGGTTCTTAAACTCCTTTTTCCAATCCTTAGAGCCTGCCTCCATACCCTTCATCTTCAGGGCAGTTTTCTCAGCCTCCTTGCGGATGCGTTGCAGACTGTACTCAACCTCCTTGCCATTGAGGGTGAGCTTGACGGTTGTGATGTTCAGATTCTTTGCCATATCTGTTTTTGTGTTGGATGGTTGTCTGTTATAGTTCTACTTCGAGCGACTCGAAGGTCTTGATGAGATAGCCCGTGCCCTCGTAGCCGTAGAAATCGACGGCATAGTCGCGCATTCGTGTCAGGACGTGCCGGCACTCCATCAATAGGCTTGGGCGATGAACGCGCTTGGCGGGTCGGCCAGTCGAGGGGTCGGATGGCACCCACTTGTCGTATCGGCGTGAGAAGTATGCCTTGCGCGAACGCTGCACGTCGTGGGACATCGTACCGGCACCGACACCTATGTCCACGTATCTGAGATATGCATTAAACGACACGTCGATACGCATGCTGGTGACATCCGAAGAGGGACGTGGCGTGACCTTGAGCGATTTCTCACCCTCTCCAGTCGAGTGGCTCCAACCCTTTGCGGCTCGGGCGGCATTGATTCTGCCATAACCAGGATAGACCTCGGTGGGCCAGATACGTTGGGTCTGGAGATTGACCGTGAGGCTCTCTTTGGCCTGCGATGCGAAGAGACGTATCATCTCGTTCAGCGGGCGCATGGGTTTGCGGATGGGTGTAGGCATGGCTTAGTCGGTGATGTATTTCTCAGGATTGATACACTTGTCGCGCGGCACTATTTGCTCGATGGAGAGTCCGCAGACCTGCCAGCCGTTCCAATGCACAGGCAGCGTGGCCCAGTTGGCTGTGTCGAGCTGAAGTCCGCGCAGTCCTTCGCGGGTCTCTTTGTCGGTGAGCGAGAAAAAGGGCGAGACGAATGTCCTGTCGCCATTGCCGGCCTTGCGCTGCAGGTCGATGAGCCATGCCAGCAGGTCTTGCACCATATCATCTGTCTCGTAGCGTGCCTCAGTGGCGGCAAGTTCGTCGGTGTGTGGTGTCTTCTGCGGCGCGGTGTCCTGCTTCACGAGGAAGTAGATGACGTGACGGTAACTGATGCGGTTGATGTTCTGCTGGAGTTCTGCGTCGATGTGTGTGGCGTAGGCCATACAGGGCGACGAGAGGGTGTTGAAGTTGCGCACGACATAGTTGTCCTCGTCGATCATCGTGACGCGGAAGAACGTCTTGTGCTTTGCACTGGCGGCGGGGTCGTGCTTTAGGGGCTTGTATCGTGTCGCCCAGTCTTCTAAAATGTTGTCAAGTCTAAACATAATCTTTGTTTTTGAATTTGATAACAAAGATACATCAGACTTGATGGCGGTTTGGGACACGGGGTTTTTCGTGGCACAAAAAAAAGAGACCGCCGTGGTGGGGTCTCTCCTTTTTATATATTATATAGAGGATTACTGGTTGTCTTGGTCTGGGTTATCTCCAGTTTGTGGAAGGTCTGCTTTTTTGAGTTTCTTCCTGACTTCAAGCATCCGATTCTTAATGTCATTAATAGCCTGGGTCATGGATTCTAATAAGGCTGCGCTGTCTCTACTGAACGTTTCATAAAGTTTCTTGTATTCCATCAGACAATTTTCGAGACTTTTGTATTCAGAAGTGTCATTGCCCGCTTCTTGAATGTCGATATCAGCTGTTCTATCCTCGTTGTTTTCGTATTCCTTAATTTTCTTATACTGCTCTATGCTGCTCGCATATCTTTCCGATGAAGGCTTGCGTAGGAAATCCCAGTCCTTATGCAAGTGATGATAGCTAGCGATACTGCGGATATGAGTAACTGTCTCTCCGTATTTCTCTGCCAGTTCGGCGTTTGTGTAATAGGGATAGTCTTCGATAATAAACGTTATCTTTTTGTTGGGAGAAGAATCTCTTTTGGGTTTCGGCTTCCGGTGTTCATCTTTCCAGCGGCGAATTGCCTCTTCGTCCTTCTTCAGCCCGTTTTTTTTGGCATAGTTATCAATGGTACTGCAGGAAATACCGTAACGCTCTGCAAGTATAGACGAAGGTATGAATGGGAACTCCTCCAATATCTGCTTATAAGTTTCTTGCTTTACAATCATAGCTATTCCTTTTTATTGTTATCTCGGTCGAGGGTGGCTTGGTAGCCGACGGGTGGGATGGGTTCGGATGACTGCTGCTGGAGCAGGTCGAGGGCATGATAGATGCTGCCTATCTCGTCATGGATGTCGAGGTTGTCGGCAGTAAGCGACGAGACGGAGCCTTCGAGGGCTTGTATGCGGCTCTTCAGGTCGTCGATGTCCTCGCGGGTGGCGAGGCGTGGCAGTGCCTGGCGCACAGCGACGAAGGCTCGCATAATCTGGATGTTGACATTGATGGCGCGTTCGCTGCGGAGCACGCCTGAGAGCATGGCTACGCCTTGCTCAGTAAAGACGTAGGGGAGTTTTTGCGTGCCACCGCGTCGGGTCGTGCGGTCGGACTCTGTAAAGAATTTTGCCTTCGATGTTCCAATTTGGAACATCAAAAGTTCCCATTCTTCTTTGGTCAGTTGGAACATGAAATCGGGCGGGAATCGCACGATATTGCGCTTCACTGCCTTGTTCAAGTCTCTGGTTTCGACCTCGTACATCTGGGCGAGGTCGCGGTCGAGCATCACCTTCACACCTCGGATCTCATAGATGCGGTTCTTGATGCTGTCGCTCGGTAGAATCATTTCTTCCATAGTCGTAAAAAAAAGGAAGACTGCACTTCGCGCTGTTCAGGTCAAATAGCGTGGCTACGGGTAGCCGTGACCTTGGGGTGGTTATCCCATACCCCACGCGGTTGCAGTCTTATACTTTTAATTGTCTGCTATTTGTTTGAACACTGCAAAGATAAGGAGATTTCATGAACCATGCAAGTAATTGGCATACCTTTTATAATATATTAAGAAAAACGTGTGCGGCGGGCATCACTGCCGGTCGCACACAAACGATAATGCAGGTATGCGGGTGAAGTTGGACTTAGCCGCATTTATGGCACAAAAAACCGCCCATCCTCACGGACAGGCGGATTAAAAGCGTTCTTTACATTATGAAATACAACCAATTCGTCAGACATAAGACACGGGTGGACGTTCCACCATTAGGTTCATGCCCAGGTCTTCTGAAAGTTTGTTGATTCCTTCACGGATGCGGTTGATGGCTTCCTGCCTTGGTTCGCGCAGGCCAGTGACGTACTGCCGCAGCACCGAGGCGTTCATGCCGATATACTTGGCAAAGGCCGTCACGTCGATGGGGTAGTAGTCGAAGAACGAACCTACGTCGAAGCGCACGTCGAACTCCACATCGGGGAACTCCTCGCCCTTCTCGGCGGCCATCTCCTTACACTCCTTTACGACTACGTGCAGGTCTTCGATGGCCTCGCGAGAGTTACGCCCGAAGCCGTTGATGCCGTAGGTGCCTACGCTCTCTGTGCAAAAGCATGAGAAGTTGCCCTTCCCTTTGCCTCGCTCCATAATTGCCAGTCGTTTTACTTTCTTTGTCATATATCTTCTGTGGTTTGAAATGTCTATTGAAAAGCTCTTCACACTAATCCCGCCGCTATCCGTCGTTGGCTCCCTCCCGGCGTCGCCCGGGCATTAGAGCCCGAGCAACGTTTTTTCGAGAGATTTCAGAAGTCCTTTCTTGACTTCATTGGAACCGTGGCGTGGCACTTCGTCGGTACGTCCCGTGATGGGGCTGTACCAGATGTCATGATCGCCACCATGTCTTACAAAGCGGCATCCCGCCGCCTTCAGACGTTTGACGAATTGTCTCGTCTTCATAATGTTAAAGAGCTAATATCCTCGAAAGGACACTGCAAAGGTAACAAATAAGTTGCAAACCGCCAAACTTTTCTGCAACTTTTTTGTTGCAGCAAGGATTATTTAACACTTCAAGGTGCGGGGACGGGGGAAAAAGTCCCAAAATTGTTTCTGGCGGGTGTTAACTTTGCAATGAACAAAATTCATTGCGAGGACAGGCTGCACCTCGGCATAGCAAGCGAGCTTGACTCTGCTCTCGGTTTGCACTGTCCTTGTATAAAAAAAACAAGAGAAGTTATGAGTCAACCCTCACCGAAATACATAGACAAGGTGGTCAGATGGACTTACGGTCAGGTGGATCTTGCCCGTATGAACATACCACTGCCGGGGCAGTTCAGAGCCAGGCTTGCGCTGGAGGTGTATATGCTGTGGCAGCAGAACAAGTCGAGCAATATCCGACGGATGGTGATTAACATTGCTGCGCGTGACTACAACACGCTGATGCAGAACGCTGAACTTGGCAACGAGGAAGCCAAGGCGATGGTGGCGGCGCTGGGCATACGTCGCGATGACAGCGGGGTGGTGTCGGCCAGGCGCGAGACGGAGATATCCAACGACGTGTTTACCATCAATGCGCTTGTTGGCCGACTGTCGGTGGCGAAGAACCACATCCAGCGGGCGATGTACGAGGATAACATCGAGTGGCTGATACAGTTCGGCAAGAAGACGGGCAACGTGACGGCGATGCGTGAGGCTCAGCGGAACCTGGAGAAGATCAACAATGACTTCAAGGAGGATGCAAACCCTGCGGATGCCATGAAGCCGGGCGCAGAGCGGAATATTACCAGCGATATATCAATAATAAAACCTGACAGACAGAATTATACGGACGAGGAGCTTCGCCAGTTTGCCAAGAAGATTGGGGCGAAGTTCGAGGATGTGCAGGAGTTTATCGAGGGTCAGGACGGCGTGATGGTGCCTGCGGAGTCGGAAGAGGACGATGACGACCCCGCAGTGTCTTCTGAGCCGACGGACGAGCCTGATACTTACGACCCGTTCGCGAGGTAATTTTTGGCACGGATGACACGGATTAACACGGAATTTTTATGAGCAGGAAAAGGAGAAGCGAACAGGACGGTTGGGAGCGATTCGACAATTTCGACGACTTCCTTGATGCCGTCGAGAAGAATGCCCGCAAATCACCGGAAGGTGAGGGTGACGGCATGGACAGCATTGAGCCGGAGGTGGAGAAAATCAGTCTGAGGGACTTTATCGTGCCGGCGAAGGTCAGTGCGTTTGTGCGTGGCTATGCGCCGTGCAACGAGGGTGATGACGGGTATGAGCAGTTTGACGATGCGAGGTTGCGCGAGGTGTTCAAGGCTTACGTGTGTGGACTCGGTGATCCGCTGAATCTGTATATGGAGGACTTGAAGGCGGCTGGCTTTAAGATGACGATTTCGATGGCCACCGGCGAGCCGTGCGTCTTCGCCAGGAGGAAATCTTAGATAATAAGAACATAAGGACATAAGGGCTATGGCAGACAGCGTAGACATATACATGAATAAGCCGCAGAGGATGAGTCATATCATCCAGGCGCACGACGAAAGGGGCGTGGCTTCGCGCCGTGTCGGAAAGACGGAGCACATCGGCGACCGTGCCTTTGTCGTGGCCAAGTCGATGCCGCAGGGCATGGGTGCCTGGGGCGGTATCAGCAGGGCGCAGCTGATGTGTAAGCTGATTCCCAGTGCGCTGGCGGCGATGGCTCGTTTCTACGGTCTGACGCCTGGTGTTCACTACGGTCCTGGCAAGCCGCCGTCGTGGGTGCCGAAGCCTATTGCCGAACTGCGCAACTACAGCGACTCTATCTGGTTTGCCAATGGCTTTATCTGGCAGATGATCTCGATGGCCCAGATTGCGAGTGCGAACTCATACACCTTTAACCATGCGCTGTTCGACGAGTGCCGTTTTGCCAAGAAGCAGAAGATCTACGAGGAACTGGTGCCTGCCATCAGCGGTCAGACTCACCCGTTCGGCGACCCTGGCTTCAGTCGTGAGAATCCGCTCTACTGCGGTACGTCGTTTATGAGCGACGCTTCGCTGACGCTGAAGGGCGCATGGCTGGAGCAGGAGGAAGAGAAACTTGAGGAGAAGCCGATGCTCGGCCCCTTTACGGATATGACCTACCGTCAGATTCAGGATGAGCTGGAGGCGTTTGCCAAGGATGTCATCAAGTGGAACGACTTCTTCTATTATGCCAAGAAGGAGGGTCGGCAGCCGATGGAGGTGACGCCGGAGAAGAAGAAGGAAATCGAAGCGCTCTTCGAGGCGGTCAAGAATCGTGAGGGGTCGTACAGGATTATCCCGAAGCAGTATGGTGCCGACGCGAAGGGTACGATAGACTATCTCGTCTCGTATAAGCTGGTCAGTCAGGACGATGCGGAACTGCTCTACAATCACAAGTATCTTATCACGAAGGAGGATCAGTTCGAGCTGATGAAACTGAACATCCCGAACAATGCCTACCTGAAGCGTATCCAGCAGCTCAGGGCGAGTGCGTTCTACTGTTGGCGGGCATCGACGCTCGACAATGCGGATATCGTCACGTTTGAGTATATCGCGCAAATGTACAGGGAGTTGCCCAGCGGCGTGTTCGGCACGTCGATTCTGAACCTCCGCAAGCGTAAGGCTAATGACGGATTCTATACGAATCTCGACATCGAGAACATCCACGGCTATATTCCTGACGACGCGCCGTGTATCGACAAGAGCGTGACGCTGCAGACGGCCACGCAGATCAAGAGTGGCGCGAAGTACACCGAGCAGTACGAGGCTTACGACTTCGACCGGCTGGCGCGAGTGGATGACTGTACGCAGGATGGTGACGTGGTGGAAGTGCTGCCGCTGCACATCGCCTTCGACTACAACGACAAGATGAACTGTCTGGTGACGGGACAGGTGTATAGGCGTGACGGTGTGGAGTGCCTGAACGTGCTCGGCTCGATGTATGTGCAGTATGAAAGGAAACTGCACGCGCTGCTGGAGGACTGGAACCGCTACTATGGGCCGCACAAGAACCACAACCGCACGGTGTACTACTATTATGACTCGACGTCGAAATTCAAGCCGTATGCCGTTGAGGGTGGTATCGACTTTAAGGACACGATCATCGAACAGCTGAGGAAGTACCAGTGGGACGTGATCGGTATCGACATGGGCCAACCGATGTTCCATACCGAGAAGTGGAAAATCATCAACGAGGCACTGGGCGGCTTTGCCTATCCCGGCATCCGCATCAACCGCATCAACAACGAGGCGTTGATACTGGCGATGGAGCAGGCCGAAATCAAGGTGTCGTATTCTGGTACCAGCAAGACCATCAAGAAGAATAAGGATAAGGAGAAGCTGGCCGAGACGGAGGATAATCCGATGGCAACCCGAACGGATATCACCGATGCCTTCGACTCGCTGTATATCGGTGTGAAGTTGTTCAGGTTCAGGACGAGTCTTCTCGTGACACCCAGCGGGAAGTGATGCATAAAAATAGTAAATCGTAAATTCGTAAATCGTAAATATTTTGATGGAGAAGATAAAATTGGATTTGAAGGTGCCGAGGGGGTGGCAGTTCTGCTCGGCGAGGGAGTTGGAGATGATTGCGGAGGAGATGATCCGCAGTCAGATGATGGCGTCGTTGTCGAGGTTTCATCCGTTCGATTGGGTGGAGATCAAGACGCGGCTGTTCTTCCGATTCGCAGAAGTGGAGATCGTCAGCCAGTATGTTTACGACGGCGACGAGACCGATGCCCGCTACGGCCTGACGACGTTCGTCTGCCGACACCCGTCGCTCGGCAAGGAGACGTTTGAACTGCAGACGTGGCAGGTGCATTCGTTTATGGAGCAGCTGGCGTGGCTGGACGCGACGGACAGCAAGGGTAGGGCGGTGCCGATGCCGAAGCTGCTGTGGCCGTACCCGGAGAGGCTGTGGCGGCTCAGGTGGAAGCGGTGGATGCCGACAAAGGAGTTCTACCGTCCGGGCGAGATGCTCGACGGCCTGTCGTGGCAGCAGTACCGACTGGCGAATGATTGGATGGAGGTGTATACGAATGCGTCGAACGCGCTGATTCTGGAACAGGAGAAGCGGGCCAAGGCGAATGCTGAGCGTATCAGGGAACTGGCCGTGCAGATGGAGGACGCACGGCTGGAGGTGCTGGCGCAACTGTTCTACGTGAGTGACCCCATCAGGCCGACAAAGGTGAAGGCTGCCCCGCGCCGGTTGCTGCGAAGGATATCGGAGGTGGAATGGCAGGTCATCATGTTCTGGTGGTCGTCGATGATGCAGTACCTGAAGGAGCAGTACCCGAAGTGCTTCAAGTCTTCGGATAAGAAGCCGAAGTCGCGGTCGAAGCAGCCGCCATTACCTATTGAACTGTATACGCGCTCGATGGCGACGCTGCAGAAGTACCTGGGTGGACTGACGGAGGAGGAGATCAATGCGCAGACGGCGCATGCCATTCTGAGGCATCTGAATGACATGGCGGTGGAAGCGGAGGAAATGGAGAAGATTCGGAAAAAGCACAAATAGTGTTTTCTCCGAATCTTTATTCTGCGCTTTTATTGATTAGTGGTTCAATCTCAGCCCAAGGCGCTATTTCCATATCGTTGGTCTCGGGGTCGAAGTAGCCGACGGCGATAATCTTTGGTTTGGCATCTACCGTGTCTTCGACGATGAATATCTCGAAGGGTTCGACCTTCGGGGGCTCAATGTCGGACTCGGCGACTTGCTGACGGGCGGCGAGACGGATGCGCTCGACATCGGCTCGACTGAGATTGACCGTCTGATGATTATCGCCCTGACTGGCTTTGCGGACGGCGGCGATCTCGGTCTTCAGGAAGTGGGCATTCCAGGCTTCCTGCGCCTGTTGCCAATAAAGCCATTGATAGACATTGGTGACGAATGCCACCCAACTTTCGGCATCCTTCATCATCAGGACGGCCAACGATTGTGCGACGAAGAGTCTTCTTGACTTGTTGTCGAAGGTCAGCAGGCCCGACTGCTCTAACTGGTCGAGGGTCGAGAACCTGCTGGCGAAGGCTTTCAGTTCGCGGAGCTTCTTGCGCTGCTCGCGACGTTCTTTTGTAAAATAAGTGAATGGGTTCATATAAGTTGACTTTTGTTGTTTTATAGCAGTGGGGGCGTGACGAGCATGGAGAGACCTTCAAGGTCTGAAGATTTACGATTTACACATTTACCATTTACCATTTCGTCAGAGTCCGATGATTCCGCAACAGGAAAGACGGGGGCGATGAACATGGGACTGTCGGTGTAGGGCTGCTCGGCTTCGAGGCAGGCATTGAGCACGTCGGGGTCGAGCTGCTGGCGCTCGGTGGGCGAGAGTAGGGCGGCTGCCGTGGCTGGCTGACCGGCTATGGTGTCGAGATCGCGCAGGATGGCGGCCTGGTGCTGCTGGCAGTATTCGCACCACTGTCCTAACAGTCGGATGCCTTCGTCGTGGGCGGCGATGCGGCGGTCCTTGTCGACCTTGATGACCTTGGTTCGGCCTTCGAGCAGGGTGGCCTCTATCTTGCGCAGCTTGTGGAGCAGACGGCGGATGGTGGCGGGGATATCGGCATCGTCGGCGAGTACCTTCGGTGTGGATGACGTGGCGGCGGTGGCGTCGCGCTTGGTACCGCCTTTGAGCTGCATGCCGACGAGGAACTCGCAGAAGTCCTCACCGATGGATGGGGATATCTGTTCTTCCTGGATGAAATGGAGGTCTGGCAGCATCTGAATAAACTTCTCGCGGCTGTCGTAGATATTGAGGTACTCTTGCAGCACGGTGGCGGAGGGGATGAGCAGCTGGGCGGCGAGGTAGAAGTAGCGTGACGAGCGCCAGAACTTGCAGATCTCATATAGCTCTTTAGTATCATTGGCGACATCTTCCTCAGTGGGACACTCGGCGGTCCACTGTTCGAGGGTGTAGAGCAGTCGGTTGAGGGCCGAGTGGGCTTCCTTCAGGTAGGACTGCTTGGCGGCGTTGATACTGTCGCGGTCGGCGGGCTTGTAGTCGTCGGCACTGGCGAAGTTGATGCCTGAGCCGTTGATCGAGATGGCCTGCTGGTCGACGGCGCGTGACATCGCGTCGAAGGCGACGCAGCGCTGGGCGATGAGCAGCAGACGGTTGTAGTAGCCTGCCTGTCGGTCTTCGATGGCGGTCATCAAGGGTTTGTTCTTGTCATACCAGTCGCAGAGCTTGTCGTACAGGGGCTGTCCGAGTGGCTGGAGCAGGAACTCGTGTTCGGAGTTGTCGATATAGCCGACGAAGGCGTCGATGTGGTCGAGTGCGTGGCTGGGGAAGCAGAGGCGGAGCTCTTCAATAGTCGTGATTAGCATATTACATTAAACATTAAACATTAAACATTAAAGATTAAACATTAAACATGAAGATTCTGAAATTTAATTTTTAATTTTTTCTGAGCGAAGCGAATTTAATGTTCTACGTCGTCTCGGCCTCGGTGATGCCGGTCTTCGAGTTGTCGAGGGTGGTGAGCACTTCCTTTTTGATCTGCCAGCAGAGCTTGGGGTCCCACTGGTTGCGGTACTTCACGACGTTGAGGGCGTTCATCACCAGCGTTTGCAGCGTGCTCATGTTGATCTGCTTCAGCAGGTAGCGCTCACGCAGGTCTGTACCACCACTGCGAACGGTCGTGCCGGGGGTGTTGCCGATGAGTGTACTGTCGACGCCCCAGGTGAAGAGGATGATGCTGGAGATCTCTGCGAGCTCCTCCTTGTTGGCTTCGGCCTGCTGGGCGTTGTTCTCCTGTACCTCGACGATTTCCCACGACTTGTAGACCTTGCCGTCGGCGTCCTTGAAGGTGTAGGCGAGCATCGGCTCTCCCATGTTGTCGCGGTTCTTCAGGAACTTGTTGATGGGTGCCACGATTTCCTCGTCGAAGAACTTGCGGCGGGCTTCGGGGGTGTCGAGGTGGCGCTGGATATACATGCGCTGGATGTACTCGTCGGAGATGTAGAGGATGCGGCCGATGACGTTGGCATTGTCGCGGCGCTTCTTGCGGTCGCTGATCAGGAGCGATGCGTAGGTGTAGACGTCGCCTGAGAAGCATGAGTACCAGGCGGGCACGGGGTAGTAGGGATGGCCGTACTCGTTGTAGGCGATGGGCATCACAACATGAGTGGGTCGGGCGCCAGGCGCAGCATAAGCGCGTCGGGCTTTTCGCGCAAGCCGTTCCATGTCTGTGGCGGGCGACTGGTAGGTGAGGGCGGGAAGGGCGTCGACCTTGTAATCACTATCCTTCGTGAGGAAGGCCGTGTCGGGCGATGAAAGCCATTGGTTGGAGATATATACATAATTGATACGGTTTTGGTTATCCATTTGTTCGAGTCGCATGGTCTTGGCATTGCGCCATTTCAGGCCGATGACCTTCGGGTTCCAGCGCGAGGCTGGCACCTGTTTCATCACAGGCTTGCCGTTGTCGTCCTTCTTGCCGCTGTCGACGAGGTAGTTCTGCTGGAGCTCGAACTCGGGGAAGCAGATGTTGTATTGCAACATGTCGGAGTAGAGCTGCTGGAAGGTCTGCAGCAGGTTGTTGTTCTGCAGGAAGGTCTGCACCTCCTCGTTGGTCTGCTGCCATACGGCGAGGTCCTTGCGCAGGTCTTCAATCTGCTGGTTGATATCGTCGCGCATTTGGGCAGCGGCGGACTTTGGTTTCTCAGTGGTTAGGGGATCTTCTGTCAGTTGACCTTCGGTCTTCTTCTGTCGCGACTCGGGATAGTCGAAGCGAGCTTCACTCTCCTCTTGCTGCTCCATCAGTTCGGGATGTTCGTTTTCGAGCTTCACCAGTTGGAGCTGCAGGTCGCGGATGAGTCCGAGTATCAGTTTGTCGGCATCCTCGTAAGGGATGGTCTTGTGGGTGATGTTGCCACCGACGTACTGGGTATAGGCGTACATCGGACGGGGACCCATGCCGGTACAGAGGTCGATGTTGAACTTCAGGGCTGCTGCGGTGTAGGGCAGCAGCGAACAGAGCAGCGAGATGACGTTGGGTATCTTGTTGCCGCCGCCCCAGGTGATCAGGTTTCCCTTGTGGCCGTTCTCGGCGGTGACGGGCTGGGCAATGCCGCTCGACACATGGAGCAGTGGGAGCTGGCCACGGCCTGACGTTCCGGCTTTGGCCTCGCACGACAGTTTGGCGTTGATGTAGTCGGCGTAGTCGATGCCGATGCCGCCACCGTGGCCACCGCCGAGATAGCCTGGTACTTCGGTATAACCACTGTCGCGCAGCCGCTGGGCCTCGCGTTCAAACTCCTCGCGGCTGTGAACCACCGTCACGTTGGGGTGCTCGGGCAGGCTTCCGCCCGTCGGCATGGCATTTGCGCCTGTCTTGCCAGCGCCCTTGCTCGTTTTTCTTGTTGCCATATATATTCCTTTTGATTGTTATTTCTGATTCAAAGTTATATCGGGACAGAATCAAAAGTGGGACATGATGAGTCCATCGGCTTTGCGGGGCGCTCCAAGGGATGGCTGGCCGTCGGCATTGCGGCACGAAAAAACCGCCCACGGATTCATCACGAACATGTGGACGGTCGACATAATTGTCTAACTTAAATGTTTTAAGATCTACTATAATTAATAAGGATGAATAATAGGAGTCACCGCCGTGCCCTATTTTTATTTATCATAATTCGTATTCGCATACATTTTGGAAATTTAATCCTACGGGTGCTGGTCAGGCTTTCGCCAGAACCTTTTTATCTCCTCTTTGAGTTTCTCGCAGAGGTAATCGGCTCCGTTTTTCATCGAAATAGAGGAAGCGGTATTTGACTTTTCGTGGGTTATCCATATAACCATAGATAAAAATCATCTGATCGCCGCTGTATTCAACGACAGGCTGTTTGTATATCGTCAGCAGCACGCCGCTCGGAAACGTACATTTGGTCATTGAAACATGGTCCTCCACCTTGATTTCGTTCAAGTCGCAGTACCGCCGCAGCAAGTCATTCAGCAGCGAGTACTTCTCCAGCCTTACCGAGTTCCTGCTCATAGTCGGTCCTCCATTGCCTTTTTGAAATCTTCAGTGAAACTTGTATCCAATCCCGTCATTTTAACGCCATGCACAGATTTGTCGATGAGGTACTTTGCCGCATTCTCGTCAAGCCACTTGCATGCTTTTTCTATCATCTGCAGCTTCTGCCACTGGGCACCGTCCACAAGTCCTGCATGACGGTCATAGACACAGAGGATTTCGTCCTTCTCCTTTTTGAGATATTCCTCTTCAAACCGCTTGAAGTCCTCGCTTATAGGCTGATCCTTTAATGCATCAACAGCCATTTCGATAGCCTCTATTCTTTGTTCATCAAGCCAGCAGTGACCACCGTTTGGGTATATCTGCTGCAGATACTTTATTGCTTCTTCCTTTGTCATATCTTATCTTTATCTGGGTCATAATTAAACATTTTACACAAAGCCTCTTTATTTGTATCGGCATACTTGTAACGCCACCTCACCTTCTCCATTATTACGTTTGTAGAGTCTAACTTTCCCATTTGGTCATAGGCGAGGCTGTCAAAGATACAGTTGTCCGCTTCATGGATAATCCTGTCCTTCTCCGCAATCTTCTCTTTCAACCTCTCTGTATAGATATAGTTGATGTCTGTGATGTCTATCTTGTCGAGGAACATCATATCAGCTATAAGATAGCATAGGGTCTTTTTATCGAGACATTTCAGCGTATCTCTCAATGTTGTATAGTTGGTGTCAGCCATCATCAGTCCTCCAATTTTAACTTTACGACATCTTCCAATTCAGCTAATTTCAGCAAGTGCTGAAGGATGTGGTAGTAGGTGTCCTTTTGGTCTGCCAACAGCATATCGCCTTTATCGCAGTCTACCTCAAAACCTGTATCGTAAGGACTCCACCAATCGTCATTGTCAGACTGTGGCGGTATTACCCTTATTTAATAATACGGCTTATCACTCGGATCATGCATAAGGCGACGCTGTTCAAGGACATAGGTATTCGTGCCATCGAACCTAAACCCCATTGTAGCAGCATTTCCTCCGTAATGCGTATTGGCTCAAAGAGTGACTCTGCATACGGACCGTAGCGTCCTTCAATCCATATTTTGCCTTCTTGGACTTGCGACACCCGTAATACCATCTTTCTGTCCTCGTCGGTGAAGCCTTCCTGCTCCTTCCACTTCACCATGTCGCCAATCATTAGTTCTTTTGCTTTCATCATCAGTCCTCCTTAATGATTATCAGTTTTACTTCGTCGCCGTCTTTGAATCCTTTCTCTATCAATTTTACTTCATCGACATACATCTCCAGATGTGTATGGCTGTTCATAGAATAATTACAATCTTCAATAGCCAATAATTCACCATCCGCAGCGTCCTTCATCATCTGCTGCTTCTGCCAGTCCATAGCTGCCTTCCATGCGTTTTTACAATAGAGTGTGTCACCATCCCCGTGACTCATCACCCAATTTCTGTAGGCTTCTATCCAATCCTTGCTTGCAGGTCCATCTTGGTCACTTATCTTGGTCACTTCTGAGTGAGCAAGATCCTGCTGTCGGTCATCAAAGTCTTCCGGATAATTATGAAGTTCACATAGTCGCTGGTATAACTCCCTATAACTTACCTTGTAGCCCGTGCCGCTCCAGATGCTTGACTGTTCCAAGGCATTCATCGCCATTTCCAAAGCCCGGTTAGCACCAGCCACATAAGCCTTCCAGTAGAAGAAACGGGTGTCAGGGTTGGGACATTCCCGCTTGGCATAACTATCAGCCTCCTTGCTGATTTTCTCGCTCACGAATTTCAGTTCATCATCTGCCATACTATACTCCTTTCTGATTCTATTATTTAAAACATTGCGCTAACATCGTAAACACTATCACTCCAAGACCGCCAAAGACCTGTAGCCAACAACCACAGATAGCATAATCATACTTAGACTTACGCTCTCCCCATAAATGCATGGCAGCACCACATATAAACACTATTGTGGATATGCTAGCAAGAACACCAAGTAAGACAAATGCCTGATGATCGGTCATCTCTATTCCTAAGAAACTATTCATTCTCCACCTCCTTTCTCTATGTTAAACTCCTGCACCATTTCTTCTGCCTTGCCAAGTAGAGCTCCTCGGATAGTATCCACATGATAGCCTTCAAGGATCAAGGCACATACTATGGCGTCCATTGTTTCGTGGATGTTACAATTCTCATTAATGCCTACATAAAATTTGTTGCTTTCCCTTATCTCCATCATCAGTCCTTTTTAAACGTCTGCCATTCATCAATATCACCATCGTACAGCGGGGCTGCGGCCAACATCTCTTTCGCCTTCAGCTCAGCTTCCTCGTAAGATGCCGCCTGTACCTCGAAGGTCCTGCTTGCAAACACCCTCACAGAGTAGTTCTCGTTATTCTCCAGGTCCTTGCTTACAGGATTTCCCTTCTTGTTATGCTCACAATCCTCCTCACAGCCGTCGCAAAGGTCCATTGAGTACATGCACTTATTTCCTATCACTTTCATAGTTATTGAATATTATGTTGTATCAAACATTTGATAATAAAAACAGTAAATAGATCTACGACGAATATTAGAATTATAGATTGCCCTATACCTTGAAATAAGTCATGCTTTCTTTTCACAATATAGTCGTCACTTTGATATTGTCCGTAGAGAATAAAAGCAGCCGCTATTATCAATATTAACGTTTGAAAAGACAAATAAATTTCCATATCTTTATTCTGTTAGTTTCTTTAAATCACTAATATATCCATTTTCAAGTAGCCAGCACACCATTTCATAAGTAGCATCAAGAGGGGTATCATAAACTTTATCATCGTCATTGACGTTTGGCTCCATGAAATACCCATAATCGTTCTTTACCATCTTTGGATTGCATGAGCCGATAGAATAAGGCATTAACTCTATTAATGCAGATAGCGACCATGCAGGTGTGCCAATACTGCTTTTGCCCATTCTTATCCTTTGAACGTTGTCATAGTGCATGTCGCACGTCTCAGCCTTTAATCCCAATTCGAGCAAATGCTTGCTCTGTTCAATTGTAGTTACAATCATTGTCAGTCCCCCAATGCTTTTTTAAATCTTCATACAGACTTCGTAGTGCGGTTATTTCTCCGTCACCTGTATTCCGACTTTCCTTCATTAGTTTATCTCTTATTCTCTTATATCTCCATCCCATCGCCAAAGGGCCACCAACGGCCAACACGAATGCAAGCGGTATGGCTATGTATTCCGGCAACAGGCTCAGGATGATGGCAAACATCGCCACCAGAATAAGACAGAAAATCTCAACCATTATATCCATACTCAAAAAATATCTTTAACGGTATAATTTTAACCATTCATCTAATGTCATTCTTTGAATCCTATTACCTTTTTTCCTGTTGAGATAATCGGGACAGTATGAATCTCCTTCAACTCGTGCAAAATTGCCTTCATCGCTATTTTGCATATAGCATTTGCCATTGCCAAATTTTTCTTTTAGCCCGAACATAGTAGGAATAAAATGCCTACCATGTATAGCTTGATACCACCAGCAATTTATACATTTTCCGTGATTCATAATTTCTTTAATTGCTCAAGTAAACCGCTTATTTCTTCCTTGTGATCTTTCCTCTTCCATTGCATCAGTCTCTCCCTTCGTACTCGTTCTCGTATCGAATCATTATCTTATAATGCTCGGCAAGGAACTGAAATCCTTTCGGCGTAACTGCATAGCGGTAATCGTCTTTGGCTCGCTTTGTCTTGGCAAAGCCTGAGACTACGAGTTCATCCCACAACTTGTCGGGTTTGTTATATAATGAACAATTACGGTATGCCTCATAAAGTCCACTCTTGTCGGGTTGCTTGTTGTCAAGTCCGATGGCATGGCTCATCTTGGCGGTATGCTTGTCTGACGGCTCAAACCTTCGTATTCTGAATGTCAGCCACAACTGGTTGCGTTTTACCGACACTTGGTATTCATCGGCCTCGAACCTCTCCTTCCAGTCGTTCAGCAACTCTTCATCGTAGTCGTACTTGGCACTGACCTGTAGCACCACGGCAAAACCAATCGTTTCGCCTGTCTTCATGTTTACCAAAGGGGGCATCTCGTAATCCTTGATGACATCCTTTGCATACTCCTCTTGCATTGCCTTGATAACCTCTGCGGCGTGCTCATACGTCTTGTTTTCGTTCATATCGTTATATTTACTTTAATAGTTTCTTAATCTTATCAGCCACCGATACGGGGTGTTCCTCGTCGAGCAAGTCCTTTGCCGCAGCAGTCAGCCACAGGCTATGCACCTGGATCTTCTGCCTGTCGCCATGCTCGCCGCCGTTGGCATCCACCACGGCCTGCAGCGCATGGGTCAGCGCCACCAGCACCTTGTCGGTGGGTATGTCGGTCATCATCCGTCGCAGCAGCTGGCGGCACGGCTCGGCACGCTCTTCGTAGTCTGGAAACAGCGTGCGCAGACTCCTTTGCGCGTCGCGCAGCATCACCGCCATATCTAAAACATCGTAATCTGCCATCGCTCAGTCCTCCTTAAATGCTTTACCACGTTTAAAAACTCTTTGATGCTCTGTATATTTAGGATGACAATATGAATAGGATTGAGGATTGAAGTCTAATCCTAAGAAACTGTCTCTATTTTGTGGCATACTAAATAAATATACCACACTGTCAATTTCCCATAAATGAAGAACATCTTCTCTTTTTGAATATTTATCAAACCATTCTTTGCTTATTGACAATTTATCGAGATATTTTTCTTTTATCTCATCAACATACACGCAAGAAAGGAACTGACGAATATTAAACCATCCTACAACATTAGTTGTGCCTTTGATGATCACAAAACATTTATCCGTATCTCGAAAAAAGTTTCGTGGAATTCGTTTACGGCATTCGTATTCCTTATTACCAGCACAAATTTCATTCCATAAATCTTCTGGCAGAGTTATCACTATATCCATACTCAGTCCTCCTTAATGAGTATTAGTTTAACTATTTCTTTGTCTGTCATAACCTTCCCCCTTTCCAGGCCATGTAGCCTATTACCGCTGCCACTGCTGCTATCGTCAGGATGTGGCAAATGAATCTTTCGTCTGTCATAGTCATTTGTCGTTTCTGTTCTCTAATTCCTTGATTTTCTCATCGAGTCGGTTGTACATGTGGAGCGCCGTAGATTCTAACAGGTATCTTAGCTTGAGGTAGCGCCTGTTGGGGTCCTCGACATGTCCGAAGATTATTTCATTGGGTGAGTGCATATACCTGAGCGGATTTCGATAAACAGTTATCTTTACGCCATTTTCCGTCTCGAAGCGCAGCCAACTGCCGAACTGCTCATACTTGGTGCCCGTCAGTTCGCAGAACCTCTTCACGCGCTGCTGCAGCGTCTCGCACCGTTCATAATGTTTCAGCCGTTCGCGTATCTGTTCCAGTTCCTCGCGCAGGGCCTTCTCTTTGCTGGCTTTTCGTTCAGCCTTCCACTCTCCAAGCGTCCTCCGCCTCGTATTCTTCCTACTCATCCGTCAGTCCTTTATCATTTTTCGTTGTTCCGGTTGTACATTCTTTCCAGGGCGTCGTTCAGTATCATGCGGAAGATACCGTGGCGGCAGAATGTGTCGTAGCAGTCGAACTCGGCCGTACCCTTGCGGCGGTCGTTCAGTTCCTGCAGCCATTTATAGCCTTCTTTTAAATCATCGTCAAGCATGCCTTTATAGAGCGTACCGACCATCGTTTTAAACAGAGCACACCCCTTCTCCAGTTCGATGCGGAACTGCGTCAGGGTCATTTCCTCGCTCAGTTCGAGGTAGTTCATGCGGTGCTGCTTGATTTCCTTGTGGTCGTAGTCATCCCACTTGCGCCCGTCCTTGGTGATGATATTGTCGTCATCATCCCGCGTCCAGCATTCGTCGCAGTAGTGCCGTCCCTCGCACTCTATCCAGCCGCACTCGTCGAGAATGGTGGTCGTGAGCGCATCCTTGTCGTCATACCATGTCTCGTCGTCAATCAGCCGCCCGCAAGCGTCGCACACGACGTTATGAAATGTCCTGTCGATAATCATAGTTATTTTCTATTTGGATATCGTTCTTTATATTCTTTGTCAACATCGCTCATAAAGCCTTGATAGTCGAAATTCGGGATAAAAGTCTTGATGACGTCTATCAGCATGTGTCGCTCGATGCTGTTGTAGTCGGCACCCTCCATCATCGACTGGTACATCTGCTTGTTCGTCATCGCAATTTCCTTGTACATCTTCGCCCGGCTCTCGGCGTCCTCCAGGGCGTCGGCCATCTCCTTGTATGAGCGGTCCTGTCCCTTCGCGGAAAGTTCGTCCTGCAGACGCTCGCGGTACATCAGGGAGTATTCCACCTGCTTGCGATAGTTCCTTTGCCAGGTCTTCATGTTGTAGTAGAACTTCTCGCCCAGGTTCAGCTCGCCGTCGGTGTACTTGGTCTTGTGCAGCTGGGGAGCCTTGCGCACTATCTTGATGTCGTGGTACCACCTTTCTGGATCGCTGCGATGGCGCCTGATGCCTTTGAAGGTGGTGATGTAAATCAGTCCTGCGTATGGCGGCACCTCGTCGGGCTCCAGCAGCCCCTCCGGCACGGCGTAGTAGAAGAAATTCGGCAGCTTGGTGTCCTCGGGATAGGTGTGCAGCTGCTCCTTGGTGATGTCAGGATAGCGCTTGCGCTCGTGCTCCAGCAGATTGTCGAACAGATCCTGCTGTATCGGTCCCGATTCTTTCGGCATCTTTGAACTCAGCAGCAGATGCTTATCGGCCTTATGCTTGAAGTCATTCTTGTAGTCGGCTCGGCTTATCTTTATCTCAAACTCGTAGATGTAGCCCGCCTTGGTCCACAGCAACTTGTCTGATTCCCATCGGAACACAAACAGCCCATCCACGCTATACTTAGGCGAAGCCATGAACTTGTCCAGCACCCGCTGTATCTTCTGTTCGGTTAGTGTAGCGTCCATCCGTCAATCTTCCTTATTAACATTAATCACTATACGCTCATGGATGATGCTATCCACTATCTCGACCGCCTCGCGCTGACGGACGGTCTTGCAGTATTCGCACTCGCAGAGGTGACGGGACTGCGGCCAGATAAAGTAGCTTATCATGTTGCCGATTATTGTACCAGTGGCAAATGCCATGACGAAGATAAATCCGACGATAATCTTGTCCTTCATACGCCATCCTCCCTGAAATCTTTCAGCAGGTCCATCACCAGTGCGTTCAGCACGCCGTCCACGCCTTCAATCATGTACTTCAGCCCGCCGGCCATCGTCAGCAGGTGCGTCAGTCGCAGCCCCTCCGGCGTGGACTTCAGTTGTTCCTTGTCGAGCTGGTTGCAGCGCAAATTGATCTGCTGACACACCTGGTCGATTAAGCTCAGCGTCATCGGGAGTTCCCTCGTCGCCATCGACAGCGTAACTCCCCACAGTCTCTCGTCTTCTGATTTTGCCATAGTCACTTTCTATTTGGGTATCGTTCTTTGTATATTTTATCTGCTTCGTCCGTCAGTCCTATTAATACTCAATCGTAAACTCACGTTCCTTCTCGTTCTTGGCATTGCCCGTGAAGCCGTGTGGCAGACTGTCGTTCGCCAATAGTACGTAGCGGTCTTTTTCCTTGTCGTGGAACGGCTGAACCCACACAGACTGCATGCCGAACATCGCATGGATACCGTGCTTCTTCAGCGGTTCTTCGGTCACGCACTTGTTGCTCACTTCCTCGATAAACCTTTCATAGAGACGCTTGCCGGCGGAATAGCGCTTCTGCGGCTTGAAGTAATCGTCGCGCTTGTAGCGTCGCATCACCTTCTCATCAATCTTATCCCAGTCCTCTTCTTTGAACCGCACCAAATCCGGCAGGAACCTCGCAACGTCGCCCCATGCCCATAGGTAGCCTATGCTTTCAGGTTCAACACCCGTGGCCTCCTTCACGATGCGCTTGCCGTCTGCGAAGTTCTTCGCCATCTGTTCGGACATCTCCTTCAATGTCTGCTCCAGCCCGGAGCCTTTCTTAGCTATCAACTTAATCATATCGCCTAAATTTTAATCCACAAATTCAAATTCCAATTGCTTTGCCACGTTTGTCGACGTCGGGTGATACGACGGTAGGCTATTGGGGCTGGCGGGCATTGCGAGTACCCTTTGCTTCCACTCCTCGTATGGCAGGTTGCGAATGGCATCCATTTCCTCCGCACGGCGCTCAGCCTCCAGCTGCTCTTTAATTTCATCGTCGCTCATGAACGGATAATATTTCTTGATAAGTACAGGATCCTTCACGTCGATATATGGTGTCTCGCGGTTGCTGAGCCAGTTCGTCCGATGTTTCTTCACAATCTCGCGGTCAATCCACTTCGACACCATCTTCAGCTCTTCCTCCGATACGGGTTTGCCGTCTCGGCGGCGAAACTTGAAGTTTTCGGCCCAGAAGTCGTTCCGCAGCTCATAGGTGTCGAGCATCTCCTGATTCTCCGGCGTGTTGTCGACATATCCAACCAGACAAATCTTCATACGTCAGCCCTCCGTGTTTATTCCGTAATAGTAATAAGTGTCATCCGGCCCGCCGACCTCCTGCAGGTCGAAGCTCCTGTACTTCGTGCCGGCGAACTTCTCCTTCACGTAGTCACTCGCCTCGTCGAGCGTCATCTCCCGTCCGACCGGGAACGGCCCGGACTGCTCGTGGCCGTCCCACAGCCAGTACATGAAGCTGTGCCTTCCGTTCTCCCACTCCTTGCGTCCCCAGTGCATGTACTCGCCGTCGAGCATCCTTGCCGTCTCTTCTGAGATGGGTGATGGCTGACGGAACAGCATGCCATGCAGGACGTCCACCAGCATGCCTGGCAATGTTATCTCCTCCAGGTCGCTTGCGTAGCAGCCGCTGGAAGCGTAGATCAGGTGTCCCTTGTAATGGTAGAGGCACGTCAGGCACCTGTCCCAGTACATGTCGCAGTGGTGCGGCTCAGGCTCCTTCCCCAGGAGCACGTTCATGTCGACGCAGTGCCCGTCAGGCAGGATGCTCCTGATCTCGTCCAGGATCTCCTTTCTCAGTTCTTCCGTTGTCATACGTCAGTCCTCCCTTACCTGTAATACATGTCCGCGATCCTGCCGTCGAGGAAGTAGGGAATCTGGTGCTTTCCGGCAACGTGATACTCGCGTATCTTGGCGATCATCTCGCCGCAGCGGTCCTTGTCCGCCAGCTCATAGTCGTCGTACCTCGCCCAGGCAAAGCTGCCGCCGACATGTCCGTCCTCTCCTATCCGAGCCAGTGAGAGCGACGTGTAGTTCCTGCACTTCCTTCCCGTCGACGAGCCGAACCCCGTCGCGTAGTCGTACTCCACTGCCCACAGGCTGCCGTCCTTCTTCGACCTGACGACATACCCCGGCAGCCATCGCACGAAGGCGTCGTTGTAGGCTATCATCCCGTTGATGGCGGGAAGGATGTACTCCTCCCACTGCTCGTCGGTAAAGACGCCCTTCTCGATATACCACCTGGCGCGGTCGAGCATCTCCTCGTTGTCCATCGGGTCGTTGCCGTCCTGGACGATGTTCGCGATGTTCATGCGGATCCCGTCCTCAGACTCCATCCGTTCCCTGTAGATGCGGATATTCCATTCGCTCAGGTTGGCGTCCATATACCCCTTCCATGCGATTTCCATCAACGGGCGTGACTTAATGTCCTGTAATGTTACTGTTCCGATATTGCTCATACGCTATTCTCCTTATTCTTAAAAAGTTCGCGGACAACCCGCTCGATATTGTTGATCTCTGCGGCAAAAAATCCGAGGATGATGGCACGTCCTGCATACTCTGCTATGGATAGTGATGGGAAATCGAGCAACACCAGCGGCAACAACACTGCGGCATAAATCAGAATATCCAGGATATTGCGGCAGAACTTTATGAACAGCATCTTGCGCCTCTTCGGTGTGTCGGACGGAAGTTCATACCCACCCTTACACTCAAGCTCTACACCGTCCCAGACTACCCTGTCGCCCTTTTTGTAGGTTGTGCCAACGGTCTTCCAGTCACCATGTTCCGCATCCATCTTCATCATATACAATCTATGAACTCTCCGTAGGACATGTGGCGGATGGCCTTCGATGCCGTGCCGTCGTTCTTGACGGGGTGGCAAAGTACGTAGATGGTACCATACGAGTCGATGATGAACCGCTCGTAGAAATACCTGGTGTCTACCTTCGTGGTGATGATGTCACCCTTCTTCACACCGAGGCGCTGTTCAAATGCCTGCTGCATCGCATCTTTCAGTTCCATGTTGATGCTGCGAACTCTCATCTGTGCCTTGCTGACTTCGCGCTCTGCCTCTGCCAGACGGGCCTTAATACTTTTTACATGTTTGTCTAATTCCATATATCACTATTTTATAAGTTTCCATACTGTTCTTTTGCCTATTTCAGTTAGACTGGTAAATGTCAAAGATGCGCTGATGGATGCACATTTTGCAATTATCGAGCATATTATGCCAGCCGTATGAAGCATACACCGCACCATTTACCACAAGCCCCATCTGCAGCAATATGAATATTGCCAGCGAGATGTTGTCAGAATAACCAGTGGTAATCTCTGCTATGGTATGACCAGTTATGTCCCGGATATAGCTGTCTATCAACTCTGGCTTTGCCTCTGCGATATGATGCTGTCCAGGCGTATTCTGGTAGTCCTCGATGTACCACAGTGCCTTCTTCAGGTCCTCGACTTCCTTCTCGGCATCCTCCTTGCCCATTTCAGCCTTATTTCCCGCACGCCAGAGATATTTGATGGCGTTGGCGATGTCGCAGGTGTAGTGGCGGATGATGTCTATGCACTCTATCCCATTGGGATGCTGGTTGTAGTGCTTCGGATGGTTTACATATTCCATATCTTATAAATGTTTGGTTCTACATTGTCCCGTTGTCGGGAATAAAAATTCTTTCGGCCTTCACGATGGCGCCCTCGGCGACACGGCGGCTCCAGTCGACGCGGTACTCGCCCTCCCATCTGTAGCAGCGGACGGTGACGGTGGCGGTGTCGCTCTTCCAGTCAGTCTTTTTCTTCGTCTTAGGGATAAACGGACAGGGGATGATGGAGGCTGTCGACACACTCAGCGTACTGTCGAGCTCGGCCTGGTTTCGCACACGAAGGGTCACGGCATACTGGTTCTCGGGATCGAAGCGTGCGAGCACCTGACGGAAATACATCCACGGAGTGGCGTCCATGATATACTCCACGGGCTTGCCGTCCGGCTTCTCGCGGTCGATGACATGGCCCTTTAATGGCTGCCATTCACCTTCGCCGTGAGCATTCTTCAGGTCGAAGCCGCTCCACCCGTCAGGGCGCCACCAACTTCCCAGGTCGCGCCGCATAATCAGCCACAGGTTCCGTCGCTCCTGCTCGGAGCACTGCGGCCACACGCGGTTCACCATGTCCTCATAGACGTTCCAACGGAGGTGGCTGCCGGCCATGCCGCCCTGCATCCACCACAGCACCTCGTTCCATTCCAGATTCAGCGTGATCATGGCTGCACCTCCTTCTTTCCGATGGTGATGCGCTTCACGCAGGATATCTCGCCCTGCCAGCCGCGACGCTCCAGCTCCTGCCACAGCTCCTCGTCGGTGAACACCTCAAGGGCGTCCTGGGCAGAATTGCGGACGGGCTCGTCGGGCGATTCATTCTGGGTGACTGCAGGCGATGTAGGGTTTCGGGGGACTACGGCCTGTGCGAAGGGTGTCGGCTTGACGACCGTCTTCTTGGTCTTGGCCTTCTTACGTCCGCCCTTCTTCTGCAGCTTCTCGTTGAGACGCTCCTTGAACGTGTCAACTTCATCGGCATTGCACCAATAGAAGCCGGCTGACTTCCTGAGCAGCTTCGATACGCGGTCGAGGTTGCAGGCGCCGGTCTCACGCTCGGCCTCGCCCATCGTCGGCCACACCTTCACCACCTCCAGCGTCTCTGTGTCGATCTGAGCCACAGGACGGGGCGCACGGCCACGAACATTCTTCTTCTCCTTCGTTTTCATATTCTCTTCGGTTTTAGTTTCTTCTTCGTTGTTGTCTTCAAAGCTGATGCCTGCACAAGGGTCATCGCTGTTGTCATCGCCATGCCCGTCATGGGGCGCATTCATGATGGCGTCGGTTAGGTTCCTCACCTTGATCTCCGTCTCCTTAAATTTCTCTCGCAGCTTGATGGTGTCGACGGACTCCTGCTCCCGCTCCTGCTCCATCGCCCTGCGCGGCATGGCGGTCACGGGGTCGATGTCAAGGTCGTTGTCATCCCCTTTGTCATCATCCTGCTCTCGCTTACTCGCAACCTTTTTCGGGTCGGCCAGCGGGCCTTTCGTGTACTCCATCAGGTCCCCGAAGGAGAAGTCGGGCTTCGGGTTGTCGTCCGGCTCGGCAAAGTTGGCGAACGTCAGCACGTGAATCATCACGCTGGCGGCCTTCGCCTTGACGCTCTCAATCTCGCGCGTCGCAGCCAGCGCCTCGCCCAGGACCTCTTTCGTATAGTACGAGCATGGCTTGTTCGTGGGCAGCTGGAACCACGCCTTGCGGAACGCATCGCGGGTCTTCACGTACAGGTCGCGGTTCTGCGACTGCTGCTGCCATCCTTGGTATGCCTGTTGTAAGTTCATATCTTATACATTATATATATATTATATGCGTGATGCGGCACGCTGACCTTTTCGGCTGCAAATTTACAACTTAAATCTGAAAATATCATAATGATAATATCGTTTTAATAATTTTTAAGTTCAATTTTGTTGTTTTTATGGGATTTATTCTATAAATTTGCACCCGAATTACGAAACGTATGAGAACAATATTATTATCACACAACAAAACCGCCTACCAGAAGGTGATGAAGGCCTTCGAGACGAGCGACCGCACCTGCGTGGTCCATCCCACGGGCACGGGCAAGTCGTACTTGATCGCCGCCGTGAGCGAGAGCTTCAAGCGGGTGCTGATACTCGGCCCGAATGACTTTGTATTGGATCAAGTCCACGAGGTACTGCAATGGCGAAAGGACATAGAGTATATGACCTATCAGATGCTGTGCCGTGCAGATGACGTACCGACGGGCTACGACCTGATATGCCTCGATGAGTTCCACCGTGCCGGTGCGCCAAGTTGGGGCGTGGCAGTGGATGAGCTGCTTGAGAAGAACCCTCAGTCCAAGGTATTCGGTACATCGGCAACGCCTATCCGCTACCTCGACAATGACCGTGACATGAGCGACGAGATATTCCGTCATAATGTCGCGAGCCACATTTCCATAGGCGAGGCATGGTCGCGGAGCATATTACCCATCCCATCGTTCGTGATAGGCCTCTTTAACTTCCACAAGACGCTGGCAGATGCCGAGGAACGCATCAACAACAGTAAGAAGTTGTCGGAGGAAGAGAAGAGGCGCCGTATCTTCAAACTGTCGAATGCCCGTCTGGAATGGGAGCAGTCGATGGGTATGCCGACAATCCTCCGTAAGCACCTCGACAAGGATATCAAGCGTGTTATCATCTTCTGTGCAGATATCAGGCGGCTGGAGTCGATGCGCGAAACCGTTATCGGATGGTTCCGTGTCAGCGGCTTCAAGGTAGAGAGTTCATGTACGGTGCATATCGGACAGACCGACAAGCAGATCCGTGAGGCGATGAATGAGTTCGAGAGTGACGATGGCGACGGCGTGCGCCTGATGTTCTCGGTGAACATGCTCAACGAGGGCGTTCACATCCCCCGCGTAGGCGCTGTGCTGATGCTCCGTACCACTGCGAGCCGTATCATCTACCTGCAGCAGATGGGCCGCTGTCTGACGGCTGCAAACACTGAGAAACCAGTCATCCTGGATATGGTTGACAATATCACCACGACAAGTGCCGTTCACGGACTGATGGACGATTTCGAGGGATGGCAGCACCTGATGAAGAGCGACGTGCCAGACTACGAGGATCGCCGATTCAAGGTGACGGACTATAAACAGACACTGCGTGACGTGCTGCAGAAGATCTCGCCATTGGAACTGTCGTTCGAGTCGTGGGAGGAAAAGCTGGAACAACTGATGGACTTCTGTGAGAAGCACGGTCGAACACCGTCAAGAAGCGACGGCGACATTTTCCGTAAGTATATGTACCTGATGTCGAACTACCGCGAAACGGAGGAAGTGAAGTTTATCGTGCAGAAGTATGCCCGTCAGATCATGTGGAACGAGAACAACCGCGAGTTTATGGAAAACGAATTGCGTGAGTTCATAGACACCAGGCATCGCGCACCGAGCCGCTGGCTGACGGAAGACTTGCGATGGTATAAGATGTTTAAAGTGATTAGCAAAAATGCGCCCGAACATCCGCTTGTTGCAGAATGCAAGCAAATGGAAGAGCAGCGTAAGGCCGAGGAGCGTGAACGCTACTATTGGGAATGCGTGGACACGCTGACGGCCTTTTGCGAACAGACAGGACGCATGCCAAAGAGCAAGCCATTACCAGACGGCAGTTACGAGCCTTATCGTAAGTGGTGCTGGCTACGTGAGAACTATCCGCAACGTGAAGAAGTGATGTCCATCCGCGAAAAGTACGCCAAACACGCTGTAGGTCCGCGTCATGTGTTGCCTTTGGAACAGCGCATCAGTCTGTGCGAGGCCATCTGCCATCAGTACAACCGACAGCCACACGCCAGTTACGACGACCCTGTGACAGTCAGGAGTTGGACTTACCTAAAACGCCTGCACGCCGACAATCCACGTGTAAAGGTGCTGATGCAGTACCCCGTACTGTCAGTTATGCACAAGCGCATTGAGATAGGCATCAAGAAGGTCGAGGACTTCTTCGAGAAATACGGACGGCTGCCTAGACATAGAAAGAATGTCAGCGATGAAGAAAAGCAGGCTCTCAACTCGATGGTCAATATCTTTGAGAAGTATGCTGACGAGCCACGGGTGCAGGCCCTGATGGAGAAGCGCGGGCGTGGTGCGCAGTTAGAGCGCAGCATCATCCGTATTGTAGCCTTTGAAAAGAAGCACCACCGGCTACCAAATAGCAGTCTCGAAGAGGTTAACGACCGCAATGTGTGGCTTGGGCTGCGCAATGACCATGCCGACGAGCCGGAGATCGTTGAGCTGATTGCCAAATACAACGACACGCCGGAAGGCCGTCGCAATGCCGCTATTCAGAAACGCTTTGATGATAATACGCGAAAGGTGGCCGACTTTGAACAGCGCGAGCACCGGCTGCCGTCGAGCAGTTCGTTGGCACCCAAGGACGAGCGCAGTATCTATACCGCATGGAAATATCTGCGTCAGCATCATCCCGACTGTCAGCAAGTCAAGGAACTACAGCAGAAATACGGGCAGAAAACGTCCTGTTCTGACACGCAAATCAGAGACTATATGATGGATTTTACACAACAGCACGACCGGCTGCCGTCAGGTCGCTCCGACGATCAAGAAGAAAGTCGTATGTATAGTTTGTGGCGTAACCGCATCAGACGGCTGGTGCGCCTGTACCCTGAACTGGCAGCAATCAACGAGCGGTACTCTCGGGGGAAACATGGTAAGCTGCTAGGCAATAATAAATAAAGCAATATGAGTAAAGCATTAAAGATTCTTTCCCGACCAAAGGGGAATGCCGAGGAATACGGCAAGTGGAGCGTGAACCCGTACAAGGGATGTAGTCACGGCTGTCTGTACTGCTACCTGAAGAAGGGTGCCTGGGCGAACGGCCTGGGCGGTGACACGGCGCAGATGAAGACGGGAGTGGTCAGCGAGGAGCACGCCTACCACCTGGCGATGGCAGAGATCTTCGAGCACCGTGAGGAAATCATCCGCGACGGCGGGTTGTTCATGACGTTCACAAGTGATCCGTGCGCAGCTGAGACGAGGTATTTGTTCTTTCGCATTGCGAGCCAGGCGACGCAACATGATATCCCAGTGACGCTGCTGACGAAGAATGCCGACTTCTTCAAGCACAACACGATAGTAGGTCTTTTCGATGATGCCAAGCGCCTGGGAGCTCTTCCGAAAGACGAACTCGAAAAGGTCATACTTAATTCTTCGATGTTCAGCGCATTTATTGGGAATTACCCCTATGTAAAACAGCAACTGGCCTTCGGCTGGACGCTGACGGGTCGCGACGAGCTGGAGCCTAACGCTTCGCCCAATGCAGAGCGTATTGCCACGATGAAGTGCATGAGCGACGAAGGCTACCTGACCTGGGCCTCGATTGAGCCGGTCATCGACTTCAAGTCGTCACTGGAGATGATATGCCAGGCGCTCGAAGCGGGCTGCAAGCACTTCAAGATTGGTCTGCTGACGGACAGAACCCGTGTCGTCCGCAAGCCCTTCAGCTTCGGCGATCATCATTTCGAGGCATACGACCTGGCTGAGTGCTGCTCGTTCACAGGCTATGTGATGGAACTCACCCAAGGCCATGCAACTGTCTACTGGAAGCAGTCGTTCTACGACTTCCTGCAGGGGCCAGACAAGAAGAACCCGCAGCCTATCCACGGCATGACCGCCTATGAGTTCCTCCACCAATGGTCTCACTCGGTCGACAAGGACTGGAGCATGTTTAACAATAAAAAGGTCTGACGTATGGCAACGAAAAATAATCAGAAGACATCGACCGAGATGCTGCAGGAGATGGCCGACGGGTTCGGCAGGATGGCGGCTGACCTGAGCGCCCTTCTGACGGGCGGCATCGGACCGACGCAGCAGGCGTATATCGACAAGATCAATGCCGACTGGAACGCCTATAACTTCATCGTCGTCTTCGGGCACGTTTACCGCCTGACCAACGAGAAGAAATACAAGGAGAACGGTGCCCTGCGCTGTCCATGCGAGGTGTGCGAACTGAGCGACAAGTGCTGCAAAGACTCAGACCAGACGCTCTGCGGTCTTCTGAGTGCCGATACCGACGAGTATTTCTACGATGCCGGCGAGCTGGTCATCGACAAGCGCGGCAAGATGAAGGTTGAAAAATGGTATGGTGATAAATAAAGACTAAGATATATGGCAAAGAAAGTATTTCTCGGCAACGGACTATCCCGGACGGCGATGGTGTTCAAGATTGCGACATTGGGGGGGGGTAAAACTGACCGTGCCGCAGCTGAACAAAATCAAGGACGTCAATCCCCGTCAGTTGGAACGAGTGTATGACGAGGTGGTGCGCATGGGCGACCAAGGCAACGCCCGCTTCGCATTGAAACTGATATTGAAATAAAGAAGCGCTGACGTATGAGTAGCCGTTACAGATATGAAGGCGCTTTTGGAGTCGCCAGACCTACCCGTACATTCCGCAAATGGCTGATAGCCTATGAGGATGGCGAAGAGGTGTATGCAAAGAAAGATTATATTACCCGCTTAGGTAAATTAGCCCTCAGAATGGGACAGAACATCCACGTTTACGAAGAGACTGTCACTCACACCATCAATCACAGCACACGTGAGGTTATGGTCGACAAATTCAGAATAGACATGACGGAAAGGCTTAGAATGGAGATTAAAGCCGAACAATTAGATAAGAAAATTCAGGAACAAGATATATAGATTATGGCAAACGAACAATTTGACATTGTGAACCTCTTGAAGGACAAAAAGTCACTAATTAAGTATATTCTCGACACAATAACCGCGAGCGAGAAGTTTGTACAGAACCTGCCGCAGCTGCGCGAGCGTGGCTGGAGCGAGAAAGGGATGCTCGACAAGGTGATTGAGATCTCAGCCATCCAGTCGAACCAAATCAAACATCTGGCTCTGATAGCCCTGCTGATCACGCAGTCGAGCGACTTCGACACGATGGTGGGGCAGATGATGATCAAGATGGGTCGCGGCGAGGAAGCACTCAAAGCGATGTTCGATGCGAAATTCAAAGGATAAGGAGGAATGATTATGATTAACAAAAGTATGTTTTTCGCGGATGCTAAGATTGAGAATTACCGCGACATGAAACTTGACGATATCCTGCGAGAGCACCTGCTGTTCAAGGGTACGATTGGCAGCGATGGAACAGCCGAGAACCTGGAGGTCAAGGCAAAGGACTTGGTGAGTTCGGGACTGTTCATCTACAACCTGAAAGCGAACGCCACCAACAAGCAGGCCATCATCTATTATTGTGAGCGAGAGGCGCAGCGACGTGGAATAATGAGCAAAGGCTATATCATTGTCCCGCCTGAGATTTGGAAGGAATGCGACGCCATCAATAGAGACGTAAGAAACAGAAGAGATCGCCACGCCCAATTTGAAGGCGACATTCATAGAGTTCCCATTAAAGTTATAAAAGAAGGATCATCAAAAGAAAAATTCGTTTAATGAAGTGCCCGAAACGGCTAAAGTGACTTTAGCATAATGGAAACCTAACTTTAGCATTATGCTTTACCCACTAAAGCGCAATGGGCAGGTTTTTGAGGAAATACAAAAAGGTATAGCGATATGGAAATACAACATTACGATTACCCAAACGCAAAGGGCGTCGTGGTTTGCGGGGATATTCACGGCAAATTCGACGAACTGGTGTACCGCATGACGACGCTGTACGGCATGACGGACACGGTGGTCATTGTTGCTGGCGACTGCGGATTTGGCTTCAAATATCTGGCCTACGACATTGATTTCTACTACAGCAAGTCTATAGACAGGCTCATGGATGCCAATAACTACATCGCCTTCGTGCGTGGTAACCACGACGACCCTTGGTTCTTCGATGGCGAACACGTCGGCTATGAGCACTTCCGTGCCGTTCCTGACTATTCGTTGCTGACGGCCTGCGGTCATCATATTCTCTGCGTGGGCGGTGCTGTGAGCATCGACCGTGATCAGCGCACGGCTGGTAAAGACTGGTGGGAGGATGAGAAACCTGTGTTCATGCCGGAGAGAATATCGGCCATACGCAGCGAGGGATATCGTATCGACGTCGTGGTGACGCATACCGCCCCTTCGTTCTGCGAGTTTACGAATCCATCCGGTGTGGTTGACAGCGAGGGACTTCTTGCGGACATGCAGGAGGAACGGCGCGTGATGGACGCGATACTGGCGACACTGGCTGCCAACGACCTCCCGCCGCGTCATTGGTTCTACGGCCACTTCCACCATTCGTGGAACGCCCATATCGACGGAACCGACTACACGATGCTCGGCATCATGGAGATGAAAGAACTCAACTGGGGCTTTGAAGCCTATAAGGAATGGTATAATTCGCAGGAGGGCTAACGTATGGCAAAGACATTTGAACGGGATGCAACGCCGACGCTACGGACTATAATGTGGATAAGATGATAAACGATGAGAAGAAGGAAGTCTGATTATGACAAACGGTGAAGTCTTTTTTATGCTTATTTTTGTGGTGGCGGTACTCAGCGTCTGCCTGGCGCGTGTCATCTCCATGCAGTCGAAGCCAGACAGCGAAAAGTCACGGACCGAAGAACCGCCGAAGCCGCGCATCACGCTGCCGACGGACTGTGACATCTACTCGTTCTCGATCAACAGTCAGTTGAAGCCAGAGGAATGGCAAATGATACTCAATGCGGGCTGGTCGCTCCTGACCTGCACCACGGAGCAGTATGTCGACTACGCTGGCTGCTATCCAGATGCTCCCCGCTATCATCGCACACGGTGGAACTACACCTTCCGCCGCACACGATTCGTAGAGGACACTCACAGAGTTCCCATTAAAGTTATAAAAGAAGGATCATCAAAAGAAAAATTCATTTAATGAAGTGCCCGAAACGGCTAAAGTGACTTTGGCATAATGGAAACCTAACTTTAGCATTATGCTTTACCCACTAAAGCGCTATGGGCAGGTTTTTGAGGAAATACAAAAAGGTATAGCAATATGGAAATAACGAAGTATTTATGCGAGTTCTTTTTTACGAACTTCTGGCACTGGCTGGGGCTGACTGTAACCCTGTCTGTAGTGTTCAGGTTCGGACTAGTGTCGTTCATCACCGACAACTCCAGGAAGATCGTCGGACGTGACAAAAAGCAGAAGGAGGACTGACGAATGATTGAACTCGACAAGATATACAACGAGGACTGCCTGGTGGGGATGCAGCGCATACCAGACGAGACGGTGGACTGCGTGGTGACATCGCCACCCTATTATGGCCTGCGCGACTATGGCGTGGACGGACAGATAGGACTGGAGGAATCTCCGGAAGAATATATCGGTAAACTTGTGAAGTTGTTTCAGGAGGTGCTGCGGGTGATGAAGCCATCAGGAACATGCTGGGTAGTGATTGGCGACAGTTATGCAGGGTCGAACAAGGGCGGCGCAAGATACCCAGAAAATGCTGCGCTATACAAGCAGGGTGGCAACAAAGGGTCTTTGGCTCCAGCAACTCGCTTTCATTATACGACCGATGCCAAGGATAGAGATCTTATTGGTATTCCCTGGATGCTGGCCTTTGCCCTTCGTGACCTCGGCTTCTATCTGCGCCAGGACATCATCTGGCATAAGCCGAATCCGATGCCTGAGAGCGTCACCTCCCGCTGCACTAAGTCGCACGAGTACATCTTCATGCTCACCAAGTCGGCGAAGTATTATTTCAACACCGATGCATTGCGCGAGCCGGCCAACACGGGAGTTCGCCCCAACGAGTACAACCATCGCAAGGTGAAGTTCGTAGTACCAGGACATAAGAACGAGCAGTTCCGTGGCGGCAACGTGAGTGACGGATTCCGCAACAAGCGCGACGTGTGGTCAATCTGCGTCGAGCCTGGCTACGAAGGTCATCATGCTGCATTCCCTCTCTCGCTGCCACGTCAGTGTATCCTGCTCGGCTGTCCTACGGGGGGGGGTAATTCTCGACCCTTTCATGGGCTCAGGCACCACCGCCGTCGCCAGCATCATGGAAAAGCGGCACTTCATCGGCTTCGAGCTCAACAAGGAGTATTATGACAAGGCTGTAAAGCGCATCCGACATGAGCAGCGACAGCCAAGACTGTTTTAAACAAATAAAAGATATGTTATGAGTACACAACCGACAACAAAGGACATCATGGACTCAATTCCATTGACTCCGAGTAAAGGCGAGTGGCAGGCATCCAAAACCTACAACGAAGACGAAATGGTGAGATTTGGAGAGGCGGAATATATGCGAGTCTGCAAGAAAGTCGCTGAGAAAAGGCTGAGAACGATGTTTTGGGTTTCGTTTATCGCGATGATACTGGTAGGTACGTTTGGGCTGGTGCTGCTGATCGCCGGCTGCCACAACATACTTTTAGAAATCTATGGCTGTATGCAATTTGCAACGGTTACAGTTCATGCCTATGCAAATTGGCAGTGTTACAGACACAAAGTGAAGATTGATTAAGATATAAAAGAATAAGAGTTATGGAAAAAGTAGAACTAAAATATTGGAAGCGTAAGTGGGAGTTGGACGATGACCTCATTTACAAGAAGGCTGGCATCAATCAGGCTGGGTTTGTCAGCAGTGAGATTTGCGGCAATCTGCTGCATGTGCATGGATTCGTGGTGAGCACTCACTTCTCGAAGTCGTGCGAACTGCCAGTGTACTACGTGAAGATGCGCAACGGCATCAAGTTAATCATGCGAAACAACTTCTACGATTGGAAGGTGAGCGTGGAGATTCCCGAATCATACGACGCGCTGCCTGCCGACTTTCTGCCGACGGACTGCCTCAGTCATAGCATGGTGAAGAACGAGGGCGAGAAGATTGCGTCGTGCTACATGGAGGGATTCCGAGAGGAATGGTGCTACGATGCCTACTTGTCGAAGAACCCACCGAAGCGGTTCTCCATTGAGGTGCCCAACAATTACAGGCTGTACGTCATCATCCATCGGCTGAAGCACGCCTATCCAGACGTGGAGTTCCATGCCGAGGATGACAAGCGGACGAAGGAACAGATAGACGAAGCCATAGAGCGGATATGGAATGCCAACGGATATGCTGACTTGCGCGAAGAAGAGCGATGGAGCAAGATGATGAAGAAGCACGCTATGAGCGGCTGGGAGATTCTTTGGCAGACGTACAGGAAGATGGACGACTTGCACTACGACCATAAGATTGATGTAAAGGAAATGCCAGACCTTTCGGACGGCAAGCCGATGCAATTCGCTGAGCTGATAATGAAGCATCCCGAAGTGCATGAGGAGTTCTTGCGAGAGGAATGGATGTTTGAGGATTAAGGAGGGCTGACGGATGGATATCCAGGAAGGTAAAACTTATTATTTCTACGACGACATGGCAACGGATGACGTCTGCCTGGCGCATGTGCTGAAGGTGCTGCCGCATCCTGAGCGTGAGGACGACAGGCTGGTGATCTATCGCTGGTACGGCAAGCACAAACGGCACTGGTGGTACGGCGTGACGAGTATCAGCCAACAGGACTTGTGGGCTGGCTATTGTGCGAAGGTCGTTTGTCACGCTGCCAAGGATCGTCACAAAGAGTGCAGGAAGTGCGGTCAGTGCGGTTACTATATGCCCTACGTCAGGTCGGACGGTACGCCAGACCATTATGGTGACTGTTGTAATATCACGATGAATATAGAATGTAACGATGGCGTGAACCCGTTCAAATATGGTTCTGCGACCATCTTACAAGTTGACGAGACGGAAGAAGCCTGTGCGCTGTTCAGGACGAACCGGACAAGGCGGGTCAAGGAATATATCAAGGCGCATTCGACGTTCTATGTGCAAAAATAACATAAAGGAATAAGATATGGCAGAGAAAGACAAGACAAGCATCGGGCGAATGGTGAACGAGGCGCTCGAATTCTTCTTCAGGAAACAGGATGAGAAATTGCAGGAGTTTGAGCGAGAGTGCATCGAGAGGGGCGAGAGGGCAGACAAGGAAGTATTCGACGGCTTCGGCTCGCTGCTTGAAAAGGACGAGGCGGCGCGGATGACCTACCTGACCCGTGCGTGGCTCATCGACCACGGCTGGGAGAAGGCGCATGACTATCCGCTGTTCCAAGGTTCGGGAGACTGCATCGAAGCCGACCTGTGCGTGGTGATTGACCGCAAAGACTACATGGTGGCGAAGTTTCACCACATGGGCGACAGGGCGTGGGAGCCGGACGCGATGCCAGACAGCTTCGAGTTGGTCGGCGTGAACAACTATTGCGAATTGCTCGACTATGACCACACGCGGCTGGTGATGGCGGCATACGCCTGCCACCTCACGGGCTTCAGAGACATCGACCGTGCCATCGGCGGCGTCTATGAAATGACGATGAACTTAAAGAAGTAAGATATGAACAACCTGAATGATTTTACAAAGGAGCAGTTGGTCGGACTGTTACAAAAAGCCAACAACCGCCGCAAGACCGTGGAGCGAAATATGCGCAATTACAACAAGCGGCACTACTTGAGTGATAGACTGCTTCATACAAGACTTCGCCAGTGGGAGGCTGAGCATCGGAAATGGCAGGAGCGCGAGTGGGAGATTCTGCACAAAGAAAACGAATACAAGCAGTGGCGCGACAATGTGAATGAGCTGGTGAATAAGGAAACCGCTGAGCACAATGCGCTGTTTGCTGTTCAGAAATGCTCGCATTGCGAAGAGAAGAAGTGGCGCAAGAAGTACCGCGAGACATACAGCGGCATGTCGGAGTTCTGCGGCAAGTACATCAACATCGTCGATGACATGATGCGTCAAAAGAACCTGCCCGACAACGTGAAAGCTCGGCTCTGTGACATGCGCATCGCCTTCATCGAGAGCCGCGAGTTTCTGGATAAGGTAATAAAAGAAAATGATGAAGACTGACACGACCCAGAATATCCATCGGGTACAAACAATCCTGCAACTGGGTACAAACAGTTTCAAGATTGGGTACAAGTGATTAAAAATTGACAGAATGCGAAATGTAAAGAAAATAGATTATGGAACAGACAGAGAACGAATTTGGCATCCGTCCAAAGAAGCCTGAAGTGAAGAACGGAGATCAGGAGGCCACAGGGCAGCCTGCAAGAAATGAACAGCCCAAGACCGACGAAGAGGAGAAAATCAGCGAGGACGCAAAGGAGATGCTGGCCGAGTGCGAGAAGAAGCAACCCCGTCAGTACCTGCTGGAGAAGTTGTGGATCTGCGTCGTGGTGATGATAGCCGTATCAATGATCGGCTGGCTCGTCATAGGCAAGTGGCCCTATGCTGTAAATAATCTGCTTTGGCTCTTCATCGCTTGGATGTACTGGCGTCAGCAGAAGGCAGTATTCAGTGCTGGCGAGTTCATTCTTCATCTGCTCAGAAAGATATTCATCCTTACGAAACAGGCTGATAACTACGAGAAGTTGGTGAACACGTACAGCGAGAAAGATGAAATCTGGAAGAAGATAGATACCAACAACATGAAGATGATTGCTAATTATGAAAAGAGGGTTTCCAAACTCGAAAAGTTGGTTAAACATCTAAAAAAGGAGGGTTGACGTATGTGCGACCCAGATAATTCGCTCTACCGAGAGTATATCCACTATAAGGCTTTAGAAGCTGACTGTGGGATAGTATCTTCAACGACGTTTGAAGAGTGGCTTACAAACCGCCGCAAGAATAAATAATTAAAAGGAATACGACAATGAGCAACATTAACGACATTCCCACATTCGAGGTGCCAAAGCCTGACCCTGAACTGATGCGTGTCCCAAAAATCACGATGAAGACACGTCGTCGATTGGAGCGTAAGTATGGCATTGAGGTCAATCGCAGACTGCCGCGACGGCTGAAGAAGGCGGCGAGGCACGTGGACTTCGAGGTGTGCGACATGCAGCCGATGACGAACGTGTCGGCGGACGATCGCAGCGTGGTCATGCGGCTCGACGTGGAATACCGCGTGAGGATGCGTCCGGCGGGCTACCCTCGGACGCGGCAGGTGCAGCGGTTCGTCGCCCTCTTCCGCCGCAAGCTGGGGCAGGCGCACCGTCGGGCGGTCAGCGACATGCTGCGCCGTCAGTACCTGGAGCAGCACCCCGGTATGCTGACCTACGGGGACTCGCCGAACCCCGCGCCGCCGGAGGTGACGGAGCCGGGCTTCGTGGTGATGAGCCGCGAGCAGATACGGCGCATAGCGGAGCAGGTGCAGACCGACCGCCTGTGGCCCACCAGCGAGACGGCATGGCAGATGCAGCGCGACGACATCCGCCTGACCTCGTGCCACGACTGCCCCCACTGGCAGGACGGCAACGAAGGCTCCCAGTGCGAATACCCAGACTGCCCGCTGTGCAACGGGAACTGAAAAGGAATTATAAACATTTTAATAAATTTTGGCGAAATGATTTGCAAGAATTGTGGAACAAGAATGGTGCGTGACACCTCAAAGGTGCTTACGTCGATACCGCCGCAGTATGAGTACAAGTGCGCGAAATGCGGCTGTATGGCTTATGGAACGATTGAAGCCGATTGGAATGATGCCTATGGGCAGGAGTCGATAGAGGACATCCTTACAGGCAAGAACGAGAAGCCGACCAATGCCGTAGAGCAGATGATTGGCTTTCTGACCTCTCCGATAGCAAGGCGCAAGGGCGTGACGATTTCTTCCGACGACTGCGCTGTATGGGCTGACGAGCTGAAGAACTTTTTAGCGGCTAAGGAGCCGACACCGATGGTATGAAGAATCTGCATCAAGACTTTTACAAGGTCGCGTTCCTGCTGGCAGGATTGTCAGCATTCCACGTTGCAATGGCGAATTGGCTTGGTTTTGCTGTTCAGTTGATAATTGCGCTTTTCTTTGCTTGCTTGGGCTTTGCCGTACAACGTAAGAACAAGAGAGACGAAGAGAAGCGTGAGATTGCCGCTCGTGCAGAAGCGTTTGAGCAATTTCGTGCGGCCTGCGAAAAGAAATGCGAGGAAGCAAAGAATGACCCTGAACATTACGGCGAGCGTCCAGTAGTCCTCGACTTCGGCAACGGCATCAAGATTCCCGTTCCGTTGAAGACCCCAGGCAAAAACTGGCAGGTAGGCTTCTATGAGCAGAAGGAGGGCACCATATTGCCGTATCTGCATGAGACCGACAAGCCGGAGGAGCCAGACTATAACATTAAAAAGGAAAGCGAAGTATGACAAGAATCATCAAATTCAGAGGAAAGACAGAGGGCAGCGATGAACAATCTTAGAAGAGAAAACAATTAGTAATTAAAACATTTACGATTATGAGAAGCAGAACAGCACAATGGTTTGAGTGCAAAATCAAGTATGAGAAGGTGATGGAGGACGGGCTGCAGAAGCAGGTCGTGGAGCAGTATGTGGTGGACGCCCTGTCGTTTGCAGAGGCGGAGCAGCGCATCACCGAGGAGATGTCGCAGTATATCAGCGGCGAGTTTGAAGTGGATGACGTGAAGAAGGCGGCCTACAAGGAGGTGTTCTTCATGCAGGACGGCGAGAAGATCCTGTCGCACGAGACGGAGAAGCTGAGCCGTGCCATGAACAAGGGCAGGGAGACCGCTATGGAGCAGTACAACAAGCCGATGGACTGGAACCCGAACAATGCCGACACCCGCTGATACAAGGCGAAGCTCCAGTTTATCACCATCGACGAGAAGACGGAGAAGGAGAAGCGCACCAACGTGACGTATCTGGTGCAGGCTTGCTCGCTGCACAATGCGCTCGACAACATCGACACGGTGATGAAGGGTACGATGATTGACTACGTGCAGGCCAACGTCGGTGAGACGCAGTTGGTGGACGTGTTCGAGTACAGCGCCGAGGACAAGGCAGCTGAACTGATGGCTCGCATGGCGGAGGACGTGAAGGACGCATCGCTGAAGGTGGAGGACATCGTTGACCGCTACGTGAAGTCTGCCACACCAGAACTGCGCCAGCAGCTCATCGACAAGCTGACCGAGATACGCAAGGAGAAGTTCGGGATAGAATAACGACCACGGATTACACGAATTGACACGAATTATGAGACAAGCAGAAATGGAACAATTACAAGCGGTGCTCGACACGTTCGACCGCTTAGAGGATGAATGCTACGACAGGATGGCATACATGGACGAACACAACTTCAACTACGAGAAGCAGGCGATTGAGATACGCCGCCAAGCCTACCACAAGTGCTTCCGTGAGTTGCAGAAAACGCTCGACCGTCAGAAGGTGGACGAGTGGACGGATGCCGACATGGCTACAGCAAAGGAAATCGTGGCCTTCTTCAAGGACGGCACGGTGAAGTTGCAGAACGACCTCAATTCCTATGCGGCGTGGCTGAAACATAAACTATTGAAGGAGGACTGAACAATGATGGCCCACGACGAGATTTCACGCTTCTTCAGCGAGGAAGACGTAAAGAAGGCTTTCCAACTACCAGACTGGCCTGCGGGAACGGAAATAGTGTGCTACTGCCGCTCTACCGACAGCCGCGACACCATTGAGCAGATAGCCCAGCGAGGCGGGTGGAAGATTGTGAAGTACGTTCACATCGACGAACTGCCGATAGCCAAGTTCTACAAGCCAGGGCAGGTGATGTTCGCCAAGCGCGAGGCGTTGGAGTGGAAAAGAGATCCAACGATGCCGACATACGAAGAATGGCGCAATCAGATGCTGGGCGGCCTGCGTCCGTCGGACTGGGATAGATTCATAGTAAGATAATTAAAAGGAATACGATTATGAAGAAAGTATATTCATTTACTCAAAGCGTGATGAACGGCACGGTGACGATGGAAACCAGCGTGGCGCTCTTTGCCACACACAAACTGGCCGAGCAGACACTGGCCGACATCAAGGCTGACAATGCCAAGCGCGACCTCGGTGGCTACCGTGTCAGATACAGCAAGATACAGGAAACCGACATTTATGAAAACAAGGAAGAGATTCCGTTCTACCAATTCAAAGGATAAGGCGATATGAAGAAAGAAGAACCGAAGAAAGGCTACGAATCACTCACTGCTTCATACAGGTATTGGGCTGAGCGTGAGCCTGGCCGCAAGGACGAATGGAAACAAAAGTATGAATGGGCACTGGAGCGAGCCCAGCAATATGCAGACCGTCTCGGTGTAACACGTGACGAGGTACTGGCTGTATGGGAACAGGAACGCGACTACTGGTATGTGAACTACTATCAGGAAAGCAATCAGCCCGACTTGACGAGGCGTAATGTGGTGACACTGGAGCAGTGGGAGGCCGAAGGCGAAAGGCTCTATGGCAAGAACCACCTCGAATGGCGGTTTAGATGCCCCACCTGCGGCCATATACAAACACCACAAGAGTTCAAAACCGCAGGCATCGATCCGCACAAGGCTTATCAGAGCTGCGCCTCACGCTACGGGCTGGGTGGCGAGAGTACCTGTAAATGGACTGTCGGTGGACTGCTAATAACAGGCGGTCGCTACGTCATCGACGCCCGCTACTGTCCGCGACTGATATTCGAGTTTGCTGATAAAAAGGAGGACTGAACAATGAAACGAATTATCAATTACATCAGGCAGTGGATGGCTCTGCGGAAGAGGGAGAAGGCCGTGGCCAAGTTGGAAAGGGAGATGCAAGACCGCATGACCTGCATCGACGAGACGATGGCACTGAGGGAAGTGACCGATGTCTATGCCAAGTATGTCTGCATGATGCACGGCTGGCGAGACAGAATCGGCAATTATGTAGGCGACGAGTTCTGCGAGGTCAGTCTGTCGTTTATGAACGGCTACATCAAGGCACTGCACGACAACGGGCTGGAGTTCCAGAACGGACTGGTGAAGAAGCGCGACATCACGGAGGTAATGCCGAGCGGTGCGCTCGACTACTACCGCAAGGATGCCATTCGTGACACCAAGCGCGAGTGTATCGCCGCCCTCGAAAAGGTGATGGCGCAGTACGAAACATCGAAAGCCAACATCAACACGATTGTCAGCGCTTTCAGGAAAGAGATCAAGGAGGACTGACGCAATGGCAAAGGCAAAGAAACCGAACGAAATCCGCGAGGAAGTGCGCAAGCAGATGGCGGCAAAGTATAAGCAGGACGTGGAACATTGGAAGAAGTTGGCTCACGACCGATGGGAGAACTATATGGATGCCACAAAGCGGCTTGCAGACATGAACGACGAGAACACCAAACTGAAGGAGCAGATAGAGGCTCAGAAGGAATGGATAGAACGGCTGATGGAGTTTGTCAACATGCCCGACGAGCAGCGCGGCGCCGCAGTGAAGGAATACGTTGAGTATCGTCAGATGTCGGAGCAGTTCAGGGAATTGTTCTCGCCATATTTCGACGCGCTCAACAGACTGAACATTCTCAGCTTCTGACATCAGGCATCAGCCGTAGAAATGAAAAAGAATAAATAACTTAAAAGGAATACGATTATGGCAGCAACAGATTATGTAATTGTGACGGGATGGATGAATGCCTATCTCGCCAAGAAAAAGAAGCCCACAAAGAATGGGCCGCAGACAATGAGTCAAGACCGCAGACCAATCACCGAGAGCGAAATGATAGGGCTGTTTGAGTTCTACCTTCGCAAATGGTGTGAGGAACATGAAGGCGAGGACACAGTAGTAATAACCAACAGCGACGGCAAGAAGATATTCGAGGCGACGCTATTAGACAAGGAGGAAAAAAACTATGAAGTACATTGACGCAGAGAGAATCACAGCCGAGATTAACAAGATCATCGAAGGGCTGAAAAGAAATTGTAACCCCGACCCAATGGGTACGACGGAAGAGTGCATGACAGCTGCCGAGATTGAGGCGTTGGAACTGGTGAAGATCACCATCGACAAGATGAAGCAGGAAGAGCCGACTCCTCCGGGCATCGAAAAGGAAAGTCGGAGGAAAGGCTGGCTCGACTACGGACTGATGATGAGCGAGATTGGATTGCACCGCTACAATGCGATACACCGCATCAAAGAGCACAAGGAGAAGTTCAATCCCCAGGCCGTCCCTGACCTTTATCACGTCGCAGAATACTATAAGGCTGTGGGTGTGGAACTGACCTGCTGCTGCCTACAGGCATACGGCAAGGACTTCATCTTCACGCAGGACGAAGTAAAGGAAATCATCAAGCAGGAGGGCGTATGACTGTCAAGGAACTGGCAATGGCTAAGTGCAAGCCGTTACAATCCACCAATCCGAAGAATCGAGGCCGCTCGATGGCTCGGTTCTTCGGCTACCAGCAGGGCGCACTCGATGCGCTGAAAGAGATTGAGACGCGCATAGAAATGGGCAGACACGCTTCGATGCAGACTGCCGAAACAATTCTTGCGTCTGTTGAAATGACTATCAAGGAACTAAAAGGAGAATAACGATATGGCAAAGGTTCAAAAGAAGTATTACAGGCAGCATAGACATCTCCTTGAAGACTCATTGAGCACAGCAGTAGAGGTCAACAGTCTTGACGATATCAAGAGAATGGAAGAGCAGGATGTTGCATCTTGGCTGAAAGGCTACTACAAGAACGTCCGCATTTCTGGAGAAGCAATCATTGACGAACGCTTACCATGCTGGTGGGGTAACACAGAATATCACGTCGTTGCTGACTTCGACGGATATACGGGTCAGTGCATCGGTTGGGCGAATTTTAAAGAATAACAAAAAGGTAAGATTATGGCAAACGAACAAACAATTAAGGTCGGCGATTGGGTCGTGAAGGATAAAAGGACCATGCGTGTGAAGGAGGTGAACGACAACATGCTGAGGGTGGCCGATAGGACGATATTTGGTGAGATGGACGTTAACTGTCCTGCAGAATGTGTCAGGCCGTGGACAATTGACGATGTGGAGCTCGGTGACTATCTGACGTGTGCCACGCCAGACGGCAATAAGGTGATATTTATCTCGAATGGCAAGGATGATCCATATCAGGCTTTTGCGGGCTGTAATGTAGCTAGAAACCATGTATGGTTTAACGAAGTATGCTGTCTTGGGTACAAGGAGCATGTGCGCCCGTCAGTCGGCGAGGAAATACGCCTGCTCAACAACGTGTTGGAGAAGCAGCACATGCGATGGAATCTCGACACACTGAAGTTGGAGCGCATCAAGGACTGCGGCATTTCGGTGGCAAGGATTAAGCAGCCGGACGAGTGGGCGCTGTTCCGCAGGGAGGCGGCTAAGGACATCCTGTGCGCCATCGTCGGTGTCGATAGGAAGATTGATTTGTCAACTGACAAACGGATTGGTCAGCGACAAGTGGAATGGGCGATGCACTTTGCCGACGAACTGATTAGGCAATTAAAGGAAAAGGAGGGCTGACGTATGGCAACGATACGAGACGCGGCGTATGACTACTCGATGCAGAGGGGTCACGGAAAGAAAGATAAGGCTTATGAGAACTACTATGCCGGTGCGAAGGCTGTCATTGAAGAGATCTATGCAGCATACAATCTTGGTGGCATTGAGGCAATGGTGGACCGAATCAACTGTTATATTGCAGAAATAAAGGAATAAAAGATATGGAACTGATATTTAAACCACAAGACTTGATGGTAGGCGATTGGGTGCTCCATCATGGGGCGCCGCACCTTGTCGTTGGCATCGACAAAGATTACCTGGCACTGAAGACATGGCAATCGGCCAACCGCTGCGCCCTGTCAAAATTCGTCGGTTATGACGAGGTGAAGCCCATACCCATCAGTCCAGACTACTTGAAGCTCTTCGGTTTCAAGCAGGCCGACGGCGAAAGCGATTGGCTGGAAGGGAATGTATGGAAGATAACGTTTTACGACAAAGATGTCGAAGACCACGAGGCTTGCGAATTTATATTCTCATGGACGGAGGACGAATATAGGTATCGCAGTTACAAGACCATCTTCAGAGGCTACGGTGACATCCCGTGCTTCCGCTTTGATGCCATCAGCGACATCCAACACTTCTTTTATCAGGAGAGCCGCTGCCCAATGCCGCTCAGCTGTCATCCACAACCAATGCCAGTCAGCGACGAAGCCAGGCGATTCCTTGACGGACTGAAGAAGAAACAGCTATACAATAGTATGAAGTTTGTAAATAATAATGATGGAAGTGTAAAAGAAATAGATTATGACAGACAACAGACAAACCCAGGAGGCGGCGATAGTCCGCGAGAAGTCGGAGTTCATTTAGCAGATTGAGGACTTCGCAAGCTACATGCAAAAGGAGTATATCAACAATTGCGACGACCGCTCACTGCTTATATGTGCCGTCGACGGCAGTATCGGAAATTCGCAGGGCGGCATGATGCATCTTATGCTTGGCAGCAGGGTATTAGCAACGACTGGACTAGCCTCGATGATGCAACAGGAGGGGTTCGACAGGGTATTCAGTATGGCACGAGTCACCAGCACTGACGATTACTACACAGAAGATGCTATCACCAGCAAGCGCCGCCAACTGCGCAAGCTCTATGGGATGGCAGGGTTTGCGGCGTTCTGGGTACTGTTTATCCTCGGCTTCCAGATTGCGGGAATAGGCAACTTGATTACGACCGTCAGTAATCTGCTACTGATGGCCTACATCGGTCTTGTACTCTACCGTGAGATCATGCCACTGCGTCGGCAGATTGCCCGTCTGAAAACCACTATCAGCGAGGAAAAGGAGGCACGGCTGAAGCACCGCCTGGCCACCTTCTTCGGCGAGATGATGCGTCGTTCGCAGATGGATGATAACGATGACGAATGATATAAAGTAAGAAGAATTATGGATATAGGACAGGCAATCGTCACGATCCGCAAGGCGCGGGGGATGACACAAAAGGAACTAGCCAGGCGCTGCGGCATATCGCAGAATGCACTCTGTGCGTTGGAGAGGAACTGCTCGCACCCGCCAATGGAAACAATGAAAAAGCTGCAGGCCGCACTCGGCGTACCGCAGTCGTACATTCTGCTATACGCTATCGAGGACTGCGACATTCCAGAGGGCAAACTGAAAACGGCGAAGCACCTGCTGACGCCACTGAGGGAATATCTATTGAGGGAGGATCTATGAAGAAACCAGTATTCGCAGCGGGCGCAAAGGTGAAGCTATCGCCGCTGCAACGAATCATGATTAAGACCGGCAGGAGGCCGATAGAGTGCCGTTGCAACCTGTGTAAGCGGCAGTGCCACACACCGTGCCTCGGTACGCCGCATGACATCCTCCGACTTATGGATGCGGGCTATACGTCGCGCCTGGTGCGAACGACATGGCTGGCAGGTATATTGATGGGCATCACGAAGAAGTCCATCACCCTGATACAGCCGGAGTGCCTGGATGGTGCCTTCAACGGGACTACCGACATTGGAGCAAACAGCCACTGCACGTTCCAACGCGAGGATGGCCTGTGCGAACTGCACGATAAGGGACTGAAGCCGACGGAGGGGCGACTGTCGCACCACTCCATGAAGATAGACAACTGGAAGCCGTCGAAGTCGATAAGCTGGGCAGTGGTTCAGGAATGGCTCGACCCGCAGAACGCCGACGTGGTGAATGAAGTCTTCAGGCGGTATTGTGAGTATGAGGAACAACTGTAAAACCGCCTGCAGCGGTCTCGGTGATGGAGACGTGCAGGCGGAAACACCTCAATAAGTAAAAACCAGTTATTTCTTCTTAACTCTTTTCGCAGCCGTTTTGGCAGCGGGCTTTTTCGGCTCTTTGGGAGTCTGGTCTGCAGTGTCAGATGGCACAGAAGTGCCTGACCCCTTTGTGTCGTCAGCATGGAGTTTTCGATTTTCATCCTCGATATACTGCACGTAGGGATAATAGTTCTTGGCTTCTTCCTCGCCGATGAGCTCGACCAGTCGCGGATACTTGACTTCCTTGGCGGTCTTCAATCGTGCGTCACTCGCAGGCTTATCCTTACGCTTCAGGTATCTAAGGATGTCTGAGATCTCTTCCTTCTTTGCTTCCTCGGCCTTCATCTTCGCGGCATATTCGGGATTCTCCTGCTCGATGATGGCCTTGATGCGCATATCGAGTTCGGGCGAGCGCAGTTTCTCGTAGTAAGGTCGGCAGATGTGCGACACCTTCACGAGATCGACGCCCTTGAAGCGACAGAGGAATTTATCGCGATAGGGTTCATCGTTTTGTAAGCGATAGAAAACGGTGGCGAGCTCTTCGTCGACGGCGGCATAGATGGCGAGGTAGCCCTCGACGGCTTCCTTGGCCTGCTGGGCATAGGGCTCTATCTCTTCGGGCGCAGCGCCCATGTCGCCCATCGTCTTGGCACGTTCACTGGCCGATTCAGCCGTGACGCGCAGGCCACGAACCATCTCGATGCGCTTCTTCAGATCGTCGGAGCAGAGCCAGGCGAGGTCACTGAGGCGCAGGCGGTCCTGCTCGATGCGATCCTGATAGACCTCGGACATCGTGGGGCATGACAGACCACTCTGCGACACAGAGGGGTCAGGCACTTTTGTGCCGTCGGTGGCAGCAGCAGAAGTGCCAGACCCCGCAGAGTCGCTGCCAGTTCCCGCTGATTCACCGAAGAGCGAGGGATTCTGGCGGTCATATTCGGCTTTCTTGGCGGCCTTCTCGGCGGCCACCTCGGCATTGTTCTTCTCACGGGGAGCCTTGTCGCTGACAATGACGTCGATGCCCATCAGGCGGGCGATGACCATCTGCTTCTCCATCTCGGGATCAGTAGGCCGCTGCATCTCGATACCGTTCTTACGGGCTTCGACCTCGGCGGCAGACGGGCGTCCGCGTCGGCGGGCCGGTACCGACGGGGCGACCAGTGCGTAGGTATGGCCGTCACTGCCCTGCAGCGCGAGCCCCTTGGATATCTCGCCCTTGATCTTCTCGACGTAGATGCGCAGTCGGTGGGCACGGGCGGCATAGTCACCGTAGCGCACGGCCTTGTCCACGAAGTCGCGGGCAAACTGGAAGGCATACAGCAGCTGCAGGCCTGTCTCCATATCCTTGCGCGAGGACTGTTCCCAGGCGTCGCCGAGCCGCTCCAGTACCGGCAGCTTTTCGTTGACGAATTTTGTGAGGTCTGTGACGTAGCTGAGCTGCTCGTCGGGCGTCATCTGAGTGTAGAGTTTCTGTTCCATAAGTCGTTGATTTGATTACACATGCAAAATTAACACCTTTATATATATATAATGGGACTTTCCTGGCGGTTGGCGGCACAAAAACCCCCGCATCATCTCGTGGTGCGGGGGCAAAACTAGCATAAATCAAGTCAACTTCTATGAAACCAATTCAGTGATTCTTATGTTAGTGAGAGTTGTCAGGGCTCGTCGTCGTCGGGTTCTTCGGCGGACGGTTGTTCAGCCGGAGCGTTGCCGGCGGTTATTCCCCCGCCAAGAGAGAATCCCAACCTCCTGTCTGCGGCTCTGTCACGTAAAGCATAGGATACTTCACGGGCTTCAGGTGGAACTCGCAGGTAGCCTGACGGTCGGAGTCTGCAGTGTCACCGGTGTCACCGGCGATGCCACCGTTGTCAGCCTCGCAGCGACGGTTCGGGTCGTACAAGATCTGGCTGTCATCACCATCCTTCACGATGAAGAACAGGTCGAGGTTGTTCAGCGCACGGCCTACCTTCGAGAAGGTCTTGTTCAGAGACTCGATGACGATGATGATTCCGAGGTCGAAGCCCTTGCGGGGGCCAAGGCTTGAGAAGGTAATCTTCTGAGCCTCATTCTTGCCCTGAACCTTATAAAGTCCCTTACCACTGGCGAAGGTCGGCGTGCCGTACACGTTCTCATCTGCGGTCAGGGGAGCAGAAAGGTCGGACTTGATGCCAACGTACACGTCAGCAGAGATACCGGCCAGATTCTCCAAGCACTCGTCGGCCTTGAGAATACTTTGCATTGTTGGACAATTCTGTGCCATATTGATAAATTTTTGTGTTGGTTACTACTTTCAGTTATGAAAAGGGAGGGAGCCCATCGGCGGGCGATATTGCGCTTCGGGGCTCCCCTACCCCCTTTGAGAGATTCTAGCCGTCCAGGTCGGTGTCCTCACCGCCGCCCTGACCTACGTCAGCCGTTGGCGTGATAGTCACCAGGATTCCGGCTTCGTTGCCTTCGGCATCGTACAGCGGATACTTGGTCTCACCGTCGGCTGCTGCCGTTGCGATGATGTAGAACTTGCGTCCTACCCACTCGGCTACCGAGTTCTCCTTCACCTCGACCTCGATGAACTCCTGTTCGCCGAAGGTCTTCTTCTCGCCTGTGGTCTCTGCGACGCCAGTGGCGTACTCAGTCTGGCCGTCGGCGCTGTATGAAGTGAAGTTGTACGTTACCTTTTCGGGTTCCTGCTGCTCGGGCTGTTGCCCGGGCTCTGGTGCAGGCGTTTGATTAGCCGGGTCGCCTCCGGCGGTTATTCCCCCGAGAAAATGGCTACGATGGCCATAGGATCACCTGTGGCAACGATGTTGATCGTTGCAGAGGTCTGTCCGTTCGACCACTTCACGAAGTTCTTGCCGGTCTTCGGTGTGGCGGTCAGTGTCAGGGTTGTGCCCTTGGCTACCTCAGTGCCACTTGGGATAGTCTCCTGACCGTTCTTGATAACCACGTCACCGAGGGTAGCGTCGTTGGCGGTCACGTAAACGGCATCCTTGGTGTAGTCGCCAGAGTTGAACGACATCTCGGCAGCACCACCATTGGTCACGAATGCGCGGCCAGTGGGGTCAACGAGCATGAAGCCGAAGATACCCTGGATCTGCATCACGAGGTCCTTGGTGTCGCGAGAGGGCTCGGGAACGACGTTGACGAAGCTGTCGTCAGACTCGTTGTTCACACCCAGCACGAGATTGCCCTCGATGGTTGCGAATGCGAGTGTTCCCTTGTAGTCATCCACGGGGATGAAGGTACGCTTAGAGTGTCCGGGCAGCTTGAAGTTGCCGTTGTCGAGCCACTGAGGGCCCTGGTGTGAGCGGTGCTTCTGCTCGAAGGCATCAGCAATAGCGAGAGCGTCCTCACGAACGAGATAGACGTTCACGTTCCGCTTCTTCAGTTCGGGGCTCCATGAGTTCTCCCACTTCACGTAGTTGTCGTAAGCGGCAGAGTCGCCCTCGCTCTGGGGAGCGTCGAACAGGCCAGAGGGAATGAGGTTCTTGGCAGCCTGGTTGACGGTTCCGTCGTTGATGTCAACCAACATCACGGTGAGCAGACCGTCGAAGAGGTTCATCTCCTCGTTATCGCTGGCAGCGTCACCACCGATGATGTTGTTGAAGATGTCCTGAGAGAACAGCTTGGCCTGCTCGGTCATGAACTCCTCGGTCTTCTCGAAGTGCATAGCGGCATTGCCGTTGATGCTGATGTTACCTGGCTTCTCCTTGAAGTCATCCTCGTTACAGCGGATGCGGTGAACGCAGATGTTCGCCGTCAGCTTACGAGAGAAGAGGTAGCCGAGCTTCGACTCCTTGACGTTACCGACTTCCTTCTTGCGGGTCTGACCACCCTTGCCTGCAAAGACAGTCTTGGTCATCTGGTGCTGTACACCCGTCTCGACCTTGATGCCGAGGCGATCCAACTCGTCCTTCATATAGTATGCAGGACCGAACACGATGTTCGGAGAGAGCTTGTTGGCTACGCTCTGTACATTCTCCAAACCGATGAATTTTTCGTTTGCCATAGTTGTTAAAAATGTGTTGGTGAATAATGATGTTATTTAAAAAGTTTTTGTGTTGGTTACTTACCGTGCTCCTCGTTCCACTTCTTCTCCAGCTCACGGTTCTTATCATAAGAGAGAGCGGGGTCATAGACGTACTGGTTCACTACCACCTGTGGAGCTTCCGCACCGCCGCCGTTATTCTTGGGGGCAGCACCAGCCTGTGCGCCTTGACCGGGGTCGTTCTGGAGCTCAGTGAGCTGGGCGTTCAAATCGGTAATCTGCTGGTCGCGCTCGGCGATAGTGTTCTCGGCGGTCGTCAGGGACTCCTTTGCACCGTTCACGTCGGCCTGCAACTGCTCAATCTGAGCCTTCTGTCCCTCGATGTCATGCTGCAGGTTGCCGATGGTCTCCTCCTTGGCGGTGATGTCCTGCTCCTGATCGGCGATCTTGGCATTCAGGTCCTCGATGGCCTTGCTGTGCTCAGCGTTCAGGTCGTCGATGGCCTTCTGGTGCTCGGCGTTCAGGTTCTCCACTGCCTGTGCGTTCTCAGTCTTGACGGTCTCAATCTGAGCGTTCAGGTCGTCCTTCTCTGCGGTCAGCTGCTCGGCGAGTGCCTTGGCGTCAGCTGCCTCCTTCTGTGCGGCCTCGATGGCGGCATTCAGAGTCTCAAGCAGTCCCATGTTCAGGAATGCTCCCTCCTCTGTCATCTGCATCTCCTCGACTGCGAGGGCTGCAAAAAGTGCTGGGAATTTCTCTTTCATATTAATACTGTTGTTATTTGGGTTTAACATGTTTTTTGCATTGCGGGCCGACTGCAGGCCGTTCTTCACGCCACGGTCGATGACGATGTTGAACACCTCGCCGAGCGACATCTGGTCGTCCATCAGGATGCCGCGCACGTCCTGGGCGTCGAACACCTTACCATGCAGGTGCTCATCCTTCGCCTTCGGACAGGCGGCCTTGACGTCGGCACGGAACTCGACACCGAGTTTAGTCAGTTCGGCAATCAGCAGGTCGTCTTTTCCATCGTTGGCGATGTCGCGGAACTCCTTGTTCTTGTCGAACGACTCGGGGTCATAGAGCTCGTGGTAGGTCTCGTTGGTATAGGCGCAGGTGCTGCCATCCTTCTCAGTGTAGAAGGCGGCCATCACGCCGATGCAACCAATCTCGTCTTTCGGATGCATGTAGTAGCGGGCGTCGCAGAGGGCGGCGAGATACATGCCTGCCGAGCAGCACATGCCGTCGACGAAAGCCATCACAGGCTGACCCTTCGAGCGGGCGTAGTCGATGCCCTGCTGGTAGTCGTTCTTCGCCCAGGCGCTACCGCCAGGGGTGTTGATGTGGAAGATGTGTCCGACGCAGTTGGCGTTGTCGGCGGCAGACATCATCATGTCGCGGTGCTCGACGCTTCCGTAGGAGCAGGCACCACCGTTGCGGGTGATGGGGCCGTCCACGAACATGACGTTGATAAAGGGGTCGTCCTTATTGTCGTTCCACGAACTGATGAAACGACCATCCTTTGCGGAGTAGCGTTCCTCCTTGATTTGTGTCTCTACGCCCTCGCGGGTGAAGACGATGCGACAGCCCATCTCGTGCTTACGCTCCTCTGTAAGTTCGATGTGGTTGTTCAGGTTGTTCTGAATCACCGGCATCATGCTGTGGACGAAATCCGGGCGGATCATCCACTGCTTGTTGGTAAGAATCTCTAAAAGTCCGTTCATAAATCCTTATATGATTTTTAATTTTCAACTGACGGCAAAGGTAATGTATGCGCGATTTTATTGGGACTTGTTTTTTGCCGCGAAAAAAGCGTTTTTCGGGCAAAAACGCGATTAAGCGAGTGGATAGGAAAAAACATGGCCGACGCTCTCGCGCCAGCCATGCCTCATGTTTTTACCTAATTAATTACTCATTATTTACTGACTTCAAAAATTGTACCGCCCCGCATCCTCGCGGACTCTACGGGCGGTCCCTGTGTACAATTATAACTATCATGTTCGTCGTGTAATCCTTATCATGTTCGACAGCGACTTCATCGATACCTTCACCGTCTGCTTCTGCTCGCCTCCGAACTGGTCCTCGACGGACACCGACGAGGAGTTGGGCAGGCCGTAAAGCAGGAACTCAGTACCGGCTACTGTGCGCAGTACGGCGTAGAAGTCCACACCTTCAAGCAGTCCCTGGGCCTCGCGTACCTCCTCATAGCCGTACTGCACGGGAATCTGAAGGTCGTGGTTGCGCAGATAGCCTGATGCCTGTGTCTTCCCCTGCGTCTTCAGCGTCGGCGCATTCATCTGAGCCGTAATACCGGAAGCCGAGTCGTTCACGTCGAGCGTCATCGATGGAGTACCGATGACACAGCTGTTCATCGTCACTATCTCCGGAACGTTGAACGGAACAGGCATCGAACAGACCGATGCCTTGACCAACGCAATGTGCGTCACCTCGCTGAGGAATATCTCACTACAATTCTCCATCATCACACCTATTATATTATATATATTGCCGCTTATGCCTCCCGAAAAACCACCGAAAAAAGCCTTTGTACAACATACGGACACGTTTTGGGGGACATTCGGACGGTTATTTAACTTCTTTTATAGTTCACATTAACTTTCATTCGTACACCTCTCGTAAAAGTGCGTAACAGGCCTATGACATAGGTCAATCGCCGTTATAAGGGTCTATCTCCGACTTGGCGGCTTCATCGGGCTGGCGCGTCTCGATGTCCGAGTTGTTGACGGCCGACGGTCTGTCGCCTTCAGGCAGTTCCTTCTTCACGGGATTGCCGTCACGGTCATACCCTTGCGTAAACTTACAGGCGAACATCGCACCAGCGGGAACGGCAACCAGATACGGCTCGATATTAAGCCACCAGTCGTGCGGCTGGATGCCTGCCAGGGCCATCGACTCGTGGGCGGCCAGGGCGGTGCCGCTGATCAAGCCGCAGACCCACATCATTCTCTTGAAGAACCTAGGCATGGCGTTCTGCCAGCGGCTCTTCAGCTCCTTCCAGAAATCCTGCATCGTCTTCATATTACAAGCCAATCTATTGTTGTCGCTGAACTTTTACGCCTGGATCGGATATCAGTATCAGGTTTGACAGCCCCTTGACCTCTGATAAGAGACCTTGGATATCAGTCCGCACGCCTCCCATCTGCTCAATCATCTTCTTTTCGAGCGAGTTCATCTTATCTAGAAGTCCGTCCTGTTTAATAGAATGACTGTCGATACGCTTCTGCTGGCTTTCGACTGTCTTTTCGAGAATGGCCACACGGGTGCGAAGGTTATGAACCCAACCCACCATTCCGACAATCCCAGCGAGCAGCACCGGGAGCAGATAGGGCCAGAGATCCGTCATTACACTATTCATTTGCCTGTTTCTGTTTTTTCTGCAAAGATAAGCAGCGCGGCGCTTCGCTTTGGGATATAAGACAGGCGAAAAGGCATATATACGGGCAAAAGCGGGGCAAGGCGGCCGTTGGACCGCACCACCCCGCCGACCATTCACGGCGATATGGAATGGAAGTCATTTCCTGGCAAAGAGCTTGCCAAGGAGCCAGAAGGCCGAGGTGGTGAGCACGTTCGCGGCGACGTCGCTGCCGAAGGCCGTGTACCATCGGTCGCGGTCGGCATGCTCCACCAGACGCTCCAGGTGCTGCTGATTCTGCTGAATCGCCCGCAGGATCTCGTCGTTGCTCTTGTTCTGCATCGTCATCAGGACGAAGAGGCGCTTCTCCTCGTCGCTCATCTTGTCATAGATGCGTTCTAGGAGCATCCTGCGGGCGACGGCTCTGTCCATTACACACCGAAGTATGAGCGGATATCATACACGCCGTCCTTGTCGCGGAGTGTCTTCATCGCCATCTTGTAGCAGGCAGCGATGATGTCCTTGTCGGTAGGCGTGAGCGGCTTGCCGAGCAGGGCGGCTATCTCCTCTCCGAAGTCGGAGTACATCTTGTTCATCTCCACCCACAGGGCGCAGCTGTTGTAGTACGGCATGTCCTCGATGGGCAGGCCGAACGACTGCATCGCGTTCTTCCATGTGTCGCGGCTCCAAGGGGCCTTTGGATCCATGCCGGCGACAATCTTCTCTGCCTCCTTCGGCGTGAGGTACTGCTTCCACTTGATGGCCTCCAGCTTGTCTATCATCTCCTCGGCCACGTCGGGCTTCGTCTGGATGAGATAGTCCATCATCTCGTTCATCACATGGCCGAAGGCCTTCATGTTCTTCGGGTCACGGCTGTTGGCCATGTATTCGTATAGACCTGTATAGCGGTCTCTCAATTCTTGCGGTATAGTCATTTCTTCTTCTTTTTAGTGGTTTTTACTGGCTGCTGCTGGGCGGCAGCGTTTATCTGAACGCCGCACATCGGGCACGGCGTCTCGGGGACGCTACGTGTCGGTGTCGGCTGGGTCTGCTGTTGGATAAATCTTTCCATATACCTTTATATATAAGTGGTCGATGATTCCCATGAAGAGGTCGAGCCAGATGGCCGACCAGGCTGAGAGGAAGGATACCGCGAGCGAGGTGACGACGCCGAGACCGCCGACAAGGCAGTAGCAGAGCACCGCCCAGAAGCTGAAGCACTTCACACAACTGACAATCGGCAGCCGGCGGCGGAGGAGCGACGCGACCGCATCTATCAGCCCGAGATGGTTGGCGGCGGTGCAGGCGAACACGATGCACGCGATATCCTGAAGGTTCATCATGCGCCGGCAGTCACCTCGATGCTGGTGGTGAGGGCTATCTGGTTGGTGCATGGACGTGTGCCCTGGCAGCAGCCACAGCCGTTGTTGATGTAATACTTGATGGGCTTCGGGCTTGCCTTCACCTCACCGATGGTCAGCGTGGGCTGGGTGGCCGACGTGCATGGCAGGCAGCACTGGTAGCTGACGTACTCCGTGCGTGGCTCACAGCTTCCGCAGGGGCAGTAGGTCACGGTGCCCGATACCAGGCACTCCTGACAATACATCGAGTTACCCACGTCGATGGGCTGGCCTACGGCGGCTACACTGAGGCTGGCGATGACTGGGCGGGCGGGGTCGCTGAGCGCCATCTTGCGGCCTCCGCATGTGTAGTGCGTCAGACCGAGCGTGTACACTCCCGCTGTCGGGGTGGACATCAGGAAGTCAGGATTGTCCTGTCCGTTCCTGCAGTTACAGTTACAATTCATAATCGTTTTGTTTTTGTGTTAATTATCTCGGGAGTCTTTGACTGCGCCACTCCCACCTTGCGCTATGTCTTATTCAGCTGCATCGGGCTCCTTCGCGAACTCCTTGGGGAAGAGTTCTGGCTCAACCGTGTTGGGGTCGAAGACGGCTGCCTCGCTCGACTGGATGGCCTCTATCTTCGTGGCGAGGTCTTTTACCGATCCTTGCATGGCTTCTATCTGACCTTGCATACTGGCCAATGTCTCCATGACCTTATCCAGCACCATCATGTTCGAGTATGCGTGCTGCGATGCACAATACTGACGCTGTGCGGGAATGCACTTCAGGCAGTTGCCAGGGCACTTGTACTGCGGCTGCTGGGCCTGCTGGTTCTGATTTGTCTGTTCCATATTGCAAATGTTATTTCTGTTTTATTCTCAAGACTTGTCTGTCGCTCAATGATTTAAATATCGTCTTTGCAAATCTCATTTGAAGTATTCGCAAATCCTGTTCCTTACTATCGGGTTCTTGTCCCAGTTGGCAATGGCCTTTGCCGCCTTCTCCGCCGTGACAGCGCGACCCTGACGAGCATGATAGCCGATAAAAGCAACGATAGCCATACGCAGATCCTCCACTTCGCGCTCGTCGTAGGCATACACCTCGAAGCTGATGGGGAACACCTTGATTTCCTTCTTCTCATCCATTTTGCCGTGAATTAACTGTTACTGACTGGTTGGTTGATGGGCGGCAGGTCCACCGTCGGTGCGGGCGGCTCCTGCGTCGGGATTACGCCGCGGTTGGCGATGACCTGCTGCACATACTGGTATGCCTGCTGAATGGACGGGCCGTTCTCCTTCAGCCAGTCCATGACGGCGTTGACTGTCTGGGCGGTGTTCTGCTGCCATGTCAGTGGCACGGGGTCCTGGTCGGGCAGGTCTGGCATGTCCGACGCGAAGAAGTCGTACAGCTCCTTCGCCTCCTTCAGGTCGCCCTTGGCGCAGAAGAGGCACTGCAGCTTCAGGCTGCTCTTGCTCGTTGCTCTTAGTCCCTGGTTCACCATCTGTAACCTCCGTTTCTTCTTTCCATAATTCCATATCATATTGCCGTGATTTGATGTTGGAAATGAGGGGCGGCATCCCTCAAGCATCCTTCACTATGCGTTACCGGTTAGCCGCCACCTCAAATCACTTTAGCCGTTGCAGCAGCCGCCGGGGCAAGAACAGGGCTGGGGAGCCGAGTACAGGCTGACGGGTGTCGGGTTCAGCGATGCGCGACCAGTCACGAAGTCGGAGTAGGTCTGCGTCATCACCTGCTGCGTAGCCTGAGAGGCTGCGAGCTCAGCCTGCTGCTGGGCGGTGAGAGTGCTGGCCTGCTGACCGCTCACGGTGTCGGTGATGGTCTGATTCAGGGTCACGTCGCCGCTTACACGGGCATCGGTCTCACGCTCCAGGGCACGTACCACGCGGTCGAGCGTAGCGTTGGTGCTGGCATTCTGCGAGTTCATCAACTGCAGGGCAGCCTGATACTGGGCAGCGGCAATCTCCTTGGCGCTCTGAGCAGCTTCCTTGGCCTGTCCAGCCTTGGAGCTGGCCTGCATACCTGCGAATACCCATCCTGTCACACCCACCAGCAGAGCACCACTACCGATAACGAGGCTTGTGATTGCCGCATTAGAGGGTTTCTTCGACTGCTTGTAGCCGATCATGTACTGCTCATAGGGTGTCAGGCCCTCCTTGGAGTCCATCCCTTTCAGCATCATCAAATCATTAGCATCTAAAGCCATAATCTTAATGTTTTTGTGTTAGTGAAAAATTGAAGAACGGGACTTTCCCGTCCGCTTGCAAAATTCGGCAATAAACGGCCTCGGACAAAGAAAATCCACACCTCTTTAGGCTCACTTTTCAAGCCTAAGAAGCGCATAGTCCCAAATCATCCGTCCGACGATGATACCTTTGCCTACGACTCGGGTATACCGGTGCAGACTAACATGTCAAACCCTTTAAAGCATGAGGAAAGGATATAGTATGATTACATAGTAAAAAGAATGGGGCTTGCCTTGGTGTCAGCAAGGCTCGCCCCCAGTGTCTGCGGTCTCCTTCGCTGTTTAGTCCATTGGACGGCGTGTTCACAAGGAGGCACGCAGACTTTTGTATGAATTAACATCAGACTTTGCGGGTCGTTTGATGCTAACGGCTGCAAAGTTAACCAAAAGATTCTAACAATGGACACAATCTTCGACCATATTGAACCTTTTGAGGATTTCTTAACACTCCTCGCACGCAATAAGGTCTCTGTCGGCGACGTGAAGTATTTCCCGGCCTACCGTGAATATCTTCACAGACGCTTCGTCGACAAGGACCTGTATTACAACTGCGTCGATGAGCTGTCGGAGAAATACGGCTTGAGACCTGGCACGTTCAGGACCAAGATCAGGCTGTTCTCGGAAGAGTTCAAAAAATAAGCCCGCTGCTTAACAAAGTTTAGCAGTCAGAGAGATTTCTGCACCGGTTTTACCCGCTTTTTTGTATAAAAAAATGCTAATTGCTTGCAACTTCCGTTTTATTTTCGTATATTTGCGTCGTGGTTCTCCCTCTAAGGAGGTTTCTCTTGCGATGGCTGGTAATTTTCAGCCTGATTTTGGAAATAATCCTGAATTTAATACAAAAAACACCGAAAAATGGAATCAAAAATCCGCTACCGTTTGTGCTATAACTACGGTAAGAAACTCAACGCTGACGGACGCTCTCCGGTGGCCGTCGAGGCACGTCAGGGCACCAAGAGAATCTACCTGTCGACACAGGTTATGCTCTTCCCATATCAATGGAACAACGGGAAGGTCGTCAACCACCCGAATGCGTCTAAGCTGACCGTCTGGCTCTTCAGACGGATGCACGAGATTGAGGAGATCGAGCTCGACTCACTGCTCAACGACAAACCGATGCTGCTCTCTCAGCTGAAACAGGCCGTCAGGTCCGGTTCCAAGCCGTCGGCATCCATAGAGGAGTTCGTGAATGCCGTCATCGAGCCGAGCAACCGCAGCCGCCAGACCAAGGATGCCTATCACACGCTGGCCCGCGAGACCGAGAAATACGACAAGAAGACGAAGATGAACACCATCGACCACGACTGGATTGAGCGGTGGCGCACCACGATGCTACAGCAGGGACTGTCTGAGAATACCGTCAAAGGCCGCCTAAAGATGCTCCACTGCCTCACTCAGGAGGCCATTAAGCGCGATCTTCTGAGTCAGGACCCCTTCAAATGGATTGTCATCGGCAACATGACGCCGAAGCAGGAGTTCCTGACCAAGGACGAGCTCCGCAAGATAGAGCGTGTCAGGCTGACAGGCAAGGAGGCGAAGGTGCGCGACCTGTTCATGCTCGGGGTCTATACGGGACTAAGGTGGAGCGACTTGACATCGCTCGAAGAAGCCGACATCGGCAACGGCATCCTGCGCAAGCGGATGTATAAGACAAAACGTGACGTTACCATCCCTATCAAGACCATCTTCTGGGGAAAGGGTCAGGAAATCATTGACCGATACCAGCCGATTACCAGGCTCTGTAAATGTGTGAAATGCAACTCGACTGGAAACAGGATTATCCAGGCCATTGCCGAACGCATCGGCATCAAGAAGCGCGTCCACTTCCACCTTGCCCGCAAGACATGCTCGACAATGCTCAATACCCTCGGACTTAGTACTGGTGACATTGCCATGATACTCGGTCACTCAAAAATTGAAACCACTCAGAAATACTATATTTTTGGAAAAGAAGAATCACTCATCAGGTCTACGAGGAAACTGTTCAAGCAACAGAAAGAATCGACGGACGAAGCCGAGTGCGAACACACCCCTGTTGCCCTCATGTTTTAGAAGTGGGAGCACACCAAGCAGCAGCATAGCCATAGCAAAGGCATGGGCACACGCCTGTCCTTGTTCTGGCACTACGAGGAACAGCTTCGGGGTGATGGTGAAGACCGTCAGCCACAGCCATACAGACATCGAATAAAGGCCACACTGCAACGAAACAGAGGCATACCATCGGAAGGAGCCCTATGAATCCATAGCCTTTCTTGTCAAGTATCTCAATGGCAGTCAGGAATGTCAGCACGCTTACGGCAATGAGCCACGCCGTCCACAACCATCGCCAGCCTCCTTTTGGCAATAGATAGACCATTGCCGAGATGCTGTCTGGCAGTTCATGTTCCTTCCAGATGGCAGCCCCCCACGAAGAGGGCTACCAAAAGAAAGGATAACGTCAGTGAGGCTGTCATGCGAACTTACACTGTTTCTGCGTTCGCCTGCTCAGTCTGAGGGAACAGTGCCTTGTAGGGCTCCCAGTCGATAGCGTCCTTGCGGCCCCATCCTTCCTGCTGGCAGGCGAGTACGTGCTGCGAGGTCAGCACGCATACGGTGTGCATCTCGTCGGCATCGGCAAACTCCTCGTACACGGGCGTGCCGCCTTCCAGCTCACCAATCTTGTAGCGCACGGGGAACGTCAGCCCCCCAGCGTTCTGGTGCATGGCATGGAAGTCGCTCTGATTCTCCTTCGACAGCCACACGTTCACCTCCGTGCCGGCCTGTGCGCCGTGCTTCACGGTGTAGGCGAAGCCCTGCGTGATGCGTGCAGTGGTGTCGGCATTGATGTCACCCTCGACAGCAGCCTTCACGTCGGCAAAGGATAGCAGCGGGTAGTTTGCCGCTGGCAGCGACACCTCATACCATGTTCCTTCGTTCTTGTTGATTGCCTCGTAGCCGTAGCCTACGATAATCTGCGTACCCTCGCGCTTCACTGGCGCGTAGTCGCTCTTCAGTCCATAAATCTTGTTCATAATAAAAACGTTTTAATTGTTTATAAATAATGTTTTTGATATCTATGCAGCCGCCTGGCGCGATGGCCGTGCGGCGTGAACTTCGTCATCCGATTGTCGAACGAGCCTATGCGCAGGAACTCCTGACGGAAGAACAACGTGCGGCGCAGGTTGTAGGAGGCGGTCTTCGACATGATGCCCAGATAGGAGTTGACAGTCCTGCCTACCGCCTCGCGGTCGGAGAAGTCCATCTCCGAAAGGTTCTGCCGTATGCGCTCCAGCGTGGCGTTCGAGGTGTAGATGCGGAAGGGCTTGATGTAGGCTCCGAGGAACTCCACGCCCTGACTGGCACGGCAGATGCGCACCTTGCCCATGTGTAGGTCGAGACCAAGCTCTGCTTTCAGGAACCGTCTGATGCGTGGCACCAGCGACAGCAGCCACTCGCGGTCGCAGCTCACGACGAAGAAGTCGTCCACATACCTTCCGTAGTGACGGCATTTCAACACCCGCTTCATGAACTGGTCGAGCACGTTGAGATAGACGTTCGAGAACAGCTGGCTCGTCAGGTTGCCGATGGGCAGTCCGAGTCCGTCCGCCAGCCACCGCATCGACTTGGCCGGGTCGAGTCCTATCCAGTCCGCCTCGCTGCCGCAGATGATGCAGTTGTCGCGCGGGTTGAGCATGACGATCTTCTCCGTCAGCCATCTCACGAAGTCCATGTCCAGCGCCTGCTCCCACGTCACCACGCTGCCGTGCCGCAGGTGCTTCGGCATCTTGTGCCCGGCCATCTTCGACAGCGTATCGAGACATATCTCCAACAGACGCTGACGGTTGATGTGCATGAAGTAGCCGCGTATGTCGAGTTTCAGCACGTAGCATTCCCGCGTCCAGTTCTGCGACTCCTTGCGGATATGCTCCGAGAGGCGCAGCACACCGTCGAGCGTACCCCGCCCCTTGATGCAGGAGAATGAGTCGCGGATGAACGTCGCCTCGTAGAGCTCGTGGGTGTAGTTGTAATAGAGGTGATGCACTATCCTGTCCGGAAAACTGCGCAGCGTAGATCTCCCGCTTCTTGGGGTGGTCCACGATGAAGCACTTCGACGGCAACGGCGCATAGGTGCGCAGCCATAGCGCTATGCCCAGCAACAGGATGTTCGTCTTCAGTGCCAGATGGAACTTCCGCACGTATGACATCCTGCGCTTGTGACGGCGGGCGTCGGCAAGTGCCACATAGAGGTCGCGGAGCAGATTTTGGAACGTCAGTTTCATCGGATGGAATTTAAAAAGGAAAAGGATGGTCGCAGTGATTGCTGGACCGGCTGAACCGGGAACCCGTTGAACCGATTGTTGTTGTTCTGCGGGTTGACACCACCGGAGTTGAAGTTCAAGTTCCGACCGTTGGCGGCGGAGTTGAGCGAGCGAGACCAGTAGTTGCCGTTCGAGCCGCGATTGTTCCACGACGAGCCATTGCCGTTGCCTGAGCACGGAAAGAAAAGCGTGAATCCGGTCGCCTCCTGGTACGATGCGGGCATGGAGTTGCGCTGGGCAAGGCCGTGCGGGCTCTTTGATTTTTCACGCGCCGAGCTGACGGCGAGTGACGGGCGACCTATGAAATACTTCCGGACCATCCTTTTATTAGTTAAGAGTTCTTGGCGGAGCCAAGCGGCAAAGCCGAGCGAAGAATTAAGAGTTAAAGGTGAGAGATAATATCCTTCTGCAGCTCGCCGATGAACTCGTGAGCCTGCAGTGGCGTGCGGCTGGCCAGCGGGAACGACAGCAGCTTGGTGAGGATGGCCATCAGCCCTGGCGGCACGTCAGTGATGGCGAACGGCGGCGTATCGTCTTCCGTCGGCTTCTGCTTGGTGCCGTTCTTCTCCTTTGACAGCGGCACCGACTGCTTCCATTCGAGGAACATCTGCTGCAGGCGCTCGTAGCTCAGCGGAGCCATCTCGGCAGACAGCTCGATGGCGATGTCGATGCGCAGGTTGTCAACGGGCTTGAAGTCCAGCTGTATCTCCTTGGGAATGTACTTATCGAACGACTTCTCCTGACAGCCCACGAAGATGTACTCGCCATTGATGTTCTTGGCAAATTTCTTCACAGGCTTCGGTGCTACGCGCTCCACGTCGGGATAACGGCGCTTCATCTCGTTATGCACCACCACACCCATCAGCCATCCGCTCCACTCGTTTGCGTGCCAGTAGTCACCGTCGCGCAGCAGATGGATGACGTTCCATGTCGAAGCGTCCTCGCGGTCGGACTCGATGGCCATAATCTCTGGTCTGGAGAATCCTTTCTTCTCCTCGGGTTGCTGTTGTTGCTGTGACATATACTTTATATATATTATGATATCCGTTTGGGAGTCATCCCGTGCAGCAGTGCCGCTGTGACGCGCTGGGGGCGCGTTGGCGCAGCACTGCCGCGCGTGATGACATGGGTTGGTTCTGCTCGGTCGGAAGTATTACTGGACCGGCCGAACCGGGAACCCGTAGAACCGATTGCCGTTGTTCTGCGGGTAGACACCACCGGAGTTGAAGCTCAAGCCCCGACCGTTGGCGGCGGAGTAGAGCGAGCGAGACCAGTAGTTGCCGCTCGAGCCGCGATTGCTCCACGACGAGCCACCGCCGTAGCCTGAGCACGGAAAGAAAAGAATATTGCCGTTAACCTTCGACTTCAGGCGGATACCCATGATGGAGTTTACGGTGACTCGCTTGTCGGTCACGTCTGACGCGATGTCGTTGCCGTCGGCGTCGATGAATTTCGTATAGCTGCTGTTGAACAGCTCTGCGAAGTCCTCCGTTGCAGGCTCGCGCCACGGGCCGCCGAGCACGGTGCGTGCCGCGTCGTGGCTGGGACCTGCGCTGCCCGGATAGCCTATCTTGGCGCCTGCCGAAGACTTATAAGGCTCTTCATCGTTCGACAAGCCGAACGAATACGGCGCGAACGAGCTGTTGCTGGTGGGGTTGTGCGGCTCCACGTTGCCCCATGAGAAGAACGAGCTCTCGTACTGGTACTCCGACGCGGCGAAGCCGTCGGCCTGCGTGGCGTCGATGTTCCTCTTTGCCCAGAGCAGTCCGCTGGGCAGTCCCATATCGACATACAGGTCCTGGTCGCTGCCGCCAGACTCGCCGCCCACGATGGATGTGATGTTCCAGTGCGAGCCGTCGTAGGCCATCATTGCCGTCTGACCGGCGCGGATGTCGCCCGGCTGCACGGGCTCGCCGTTGATGTAGATAGGCTTGGCACCCTGCGAGTTCACGTTGAGCGTGGCTTCCGCCACCTGTATGCCTGCGGTGAAGCGCACGGCGATGATGCCGTTCTTCAGCAGCAGGAAGTTGGAGATGGCCACGGTCTTGGCCGCCGTTGTGGCTGCCGTCGAGCAGGTGCCGAAGCCCTGCCCTGCATAGGCCAGGTCGCTCGTGATGTTGTCAATCTTTGTTCCCTGTGCGGCAGTGGCGAAGTCACCCGGCTTCTTGCCCGAGTCGGTCGGGTTTCCGTTGCCGTCGATGCCGGCGAAGTTGCCGCTGGTCGGGTTTTTCACTTTGTCTGCCTTTCCCTGTGCGATGAGCGTGGTCTGTGTAGCCATCGTCTCGCAGGCCGTCGCAATGCGCTGTTGCGTTGTGTCGAGATTAATTGGGGATGTAATTTCTGGCATAATCTTGAATATTTTAGAATGTTGATACTATGTCGTAGTGTATGTCTGGCAGAGTTGTCCATTGACTACCGATAAACCATAGGCATCTACATAATCCTTCACCTTCGTGGGCACGGCGGGCGTCTTGATGTCCGATGTGGAGACTGCCCCGTCGAGGGTGGCGTTGTAGGTGTTGGCCTCAGATTCTGAGAGCGTGTCGCCGGCCTCCTTCTCTGCGCCGATGATGGCCTCGTTATAGGCCGCAGCCTGCTCGGCGGTCAGCGGGTCGGTCGAGTTGAGTGCGCCCGTCAGCAGTGCGTTGTAGGCGTCGGCCTCTGCCTGCGTGTAGTAGACGGCCTCCGACGTGTTGGGAATGCCGATCATCTCACCGGTGTATCGCTGCATGACCTTCTCGACATGCTTCATCATGCCACCGAGGGTGACGGCATCTGTCTTCTGTTCTGGTGTAATCGAGTTCTGTGACATAATCCTTCTGTTTTTGTTGATACTGCAAATTTAAATTCGTGCCGGATTCAAAATGGGACAACCCTACTGCGACGGGGCGACGGTGAAGACAATCTCCTCGGCAGCGGCCTCACATTCGGCATCGCTGGCAACAGTCGTCGACGGAAACTCGGCCCGCATCTTCTGCCTGAACCGTTCAAGGCGACGGACCGTTACATACTTCGTTGGGTTTGTTAGTGCCATATCTCTTTCGTTTTTTATGTGAATACTTAGTAACTCCGTGTGGAGTCGAACCACACGGAGCCGATGGGAAAGAGATTAAGCGAAGATCTCGTCGATGTCGTTGTCGGAGCACTCCAACAGGTTGTCGAGCTTCTCCTTGTCGGTAGCCAACATCAGACCGTTGGTGCCGCCTGTGCTAGAGGTAGAGGCAGCCACGTTGGGAACGGTCTTCTTGTGAACGGAGATCTCACCGTTGGTGTCCTGTGTCACGCTGTCGACGAAGGTCGTGTCGTTGCCGCTGGTTGTGGCGTCGCTGTCAGCAACGGCAGTCTGCTTGGTCTTGTAGTCGCTGTGCTTGTGACCAGAGTCAACGGGGTTGCCGTTGGCGTCGAAGGCGGCGAAGTTGCCCTCTACAGCGTCAGAGTCCTTAGTAGCCAGGTCAGTGGCTGCGATGCCAGCGTCAACGAGGTTGCCGTTAGCGTCGAGCTTGGCGATGTTGCCAGCAGTAGCAGAAGCCACCTTGTCAGCCTTTCCAGAGATATCCTGGTGGGCAACGAGAACATCCTGAGAAAGACCGCTCTTCAGCTGGATGTTCTTCTTGGTGGCGTCGCCAGATACGTCCGTGATGGACATCTCGCTCTTCAAGGCATAACCGCTCAGGTCATACATACCGGCGAAGATGTCATACTTGTAGACGCCAGTCGAAGGATTGGCGATGTACACGTTGGCACCTGCGGGGATGCTGTGGCCAGCGCCCTCCACGAAGTCGGCTGTCGTGGTGAAGGCATCGGAGATGTTATACATGAAACCGACATTGGCGGCTACGAGGTCGGTCGTAGGATCAAGACCTGCGAAAGCCTTCGTTCCCTTGGGGACGATGCTTGAAGGCAGGGCCTGGATCTTGCCGAGCAACTCAGCGAGAGCAGCCTCTACGGTTTCTGCGTTAAGACCTGTGATGGCGCTGATGGCCTGGGTCTGATACTTGGCAGCCAATTTTGTTTCAAAACGCTGCAATCTCTGTACGCTAACGTACTTTGTTGGATTTGTTAGAGCCATAATGCAAAACAAATTTTAGTTAATAAATCTAGTGAACTATGCTGAGATTTCGTCTCATTCAATTTTTGTGTCGGTGGTGCGCAGATTATCTAGTCTTGCGCGGTTTTTTATTAGCAGCCTTGGGTGGCTTCTTATTAAGAACCCCATCCTGCTTCTTATTAGTCTCCTCCCTTTTAGTCTCGACGCGCATGGTGACGAAGAGCTGACCATCGCCGTCCTGCATCAGCAGCTTGGTCTGGCCCGACTCCTTGCAGTAGTCAACGAAGAACTCGGTAAACATCGTCATAATCTCCTCGCCGCTGATCTTGTGCTTGTCGGCACTCAGCGAGCCACCTTTCAGTTCTCGGGCGGCATAGAAGCCGTCTTCAGTTCTGAACAATTCAATTTCCTTCTGTTTCATAATATCGCCTTAATTTATTGTTGGTTTTTGAAGATGCTGTCGATATCGTCATCGGCGGCCTCGATGTTCGGGTCGAGGTCTTCCTGATGCACGCCGCCGTCCTTGATCTGCTCGGTATCAACGCTGTCCTTGGGGAGGACGTCGATGGTCGAGCCTTCCGGGAAGCGGATGACGAGGTGGCGCTTGCCGACGATCGAGCCTACGAGCATGTTCTGCCCGTCCACCTTTTTATAGTAATAGCGCTGGTTGCCCTCCTGGATAGACTCAAGTCCCTTGAAGTCCTCGGGCAAGTAACTTGGATATTCTTTTGCCATATTATTGATCTAAAACTAGTCGCCTTCTTCTTCCTGCATCTCGTCGGGGAAGCCGCCGGAGCCGCCTGTGGCGGGGTTGTCGAAGATCTCGTCAATGTCCGAGTCGTCGGCCTCATTCTCGTCCTGGATGTCCTCTATCTCGTCGATCACGGTCGTATCGTCGCTGATGCCACGCATCACGTCCATCAGCTCGGGGATGGTGTTCACCTGCTCGTTGGGCTCCTTGCCCTCCATCAGCTTGAGGAACTCATCGCCCTTCATCTTCATCTTTACTTTTCCCATATTCTCTACGATTTCTGAAATGTCATTGCTGAACTGGATGCGGTAGCCCTCGGCGGTCAGGACGTAGTTGCCGTCCGAGTCTGCAAGGTAATCCTCACCGTCAACAGATACCGACCATACCTGCTCGTACTGGACGGGGCACTGCTCCGGATGATGCTTCGGACGACTGGTCTCCATGCAGCCCTCACGGCAGACGAACAGCTCCTGGCGGTCGGTCCACACACGGGCCTGCTTGTCGTAGTCCTCGTCCTCGTAGGCTCCGATGAAGACGGCGTAGTGCGTGCCCTCCTTGACGTTCTCCATCGCGAAGTACCACCGTGCCTCCGAGTCGTAGAAGCAGTCGTCCTTCTTGATGCGGGCCACGACGCGGCCATACTGGTTCTTCACCACTATCTTGAAGTAGTCGCGGGCGAGGTTGAAGTCGTCCTTCGTCGTGGTGACACGGAACTTCAGGTCGTTGCCGGGGTTGCAGGCGGGTATCGTTGTCATATTTATGATTTTTGATTTCTACTCCAAAGTTATGATTAGGCCGATTTCATAATGGGACAACCTTACGACGAGAGTGCGACGGTGAAGACAATCTCCTCGGCTGCAGCCTCGCATTCGGCATCGCTGGCGAAGATCAGGTCGGCCTTGATGTTGTCGATGAGCTGCTGTATCTCCTCGGGCGTCATCGTCGAGTAGTCGAGGTCATCGCCCTTGGAATACGGACCCTTGACGCGCAGACCCGTTGTGATGTCATAGAGATACCAGTAGTTCAGGTCGCCAGGATGCTCAGCCGTACCGTCGGCGATATAGGGCGGATGGGTGTTCCATGCCTCGCTGAGACCGGCGGCGGTGTTGGCACGGGTGGTGGCGGCGGTAGCGTCGGCCTTCAGGTCAGCCCATTCCTTTTGTACACCACTTCCCTCGCTCTGCTCGGTAGGAGCCTCGCCGAACCAGTGGTTCCAGATGTAACACACACCCGTCGGCAGGAGGTCACTGAACCAGTGATCCCAAAGGTAGCGTACACCCGTCTGCAGAACATCGCTGAACCAGTCGCTGAAGGTCTTCTGCACACCGCTGTTCGCGTCTGTACCGAACCATGTGTCGAAGTCCGTGCGAACCTGCTGGCCGACTGCCACGGCGGCACGGCCTCCGTCTGTCATCGCCTGCCAGTAGAGGGCGCCGTAGGTCACGTCATCCGGGGCGATACCCGATATCTCGATGGCCCTACCCTGTGCGTCGAGAGCCTTACAAACCCATGAGTCATGGGCATAGAGTACAACATGGTTCAGCGTATAGGTCGCTGCCGGTGAATAGGCGCCGCGAGGCAGCATACCGGCCGGGCCTACATCTGATACAAATACTTGAGTTGCCATATCTGTTTTTATTTACGATTTACGGATTTACGATTTACCATTTACGATTTTAGGGATTTGCACTCTGCTGTGCGAGGTCGACGGTGCTGATGATCTTCAGGCGGCCATAGCGCAGCTCATACTGCGTCGAATCGCCCTGTACCTGCACGAACTTCAGGTGCATCGTCGTGTAGTCGATGTAGGCGTGTGTCACGGTCATCGCCGCGATACGCTTCTCCTCGTTCTCCTCAAAGGTGTCCTGACGGGCCTGCTCGTTGGTGTCGAACTCATCCTGACGTGCCTGCTCGTTGGTGTCGAACGTGTCCTGACGGGCGGCCTCGTTAGTCTCGAAGGTTGCCTGCTGCTGAGCCGATATCTGATGATCGTTCGTGGCGGTCGAGTGGTCCTGCGTGGCGGTAGAATGGTCGGTCGTTGCCGTCGAGTGGTCTGTGGTGGCCGTCGAGTGGTCGCTGACAGCCGTCGAGTGGTCCTGCTCGGCGCGGGTATGGTCGGCCTCGATGACGGGCTTATAGTTCTCCAGCCAGTCGGCAAAGGCGGCTGACGATGCCTGGTCGAGGTCACTGAGGAAGGTGAACGGATGGGCCGATGTGGCAGCCGAAGAGTTACGGCTCCACAGCTGGGCGTTCTCCGTCGACGTCGGGTCGGTGGCTGCAATCATACAGAATTCTCCCGCACGGACGTTCGCGGCGTCGGCGTTCATCGCTGCGACTGACGGGTAGACATGATCCTCCAGGATCTCGAAACCAATGTTCACCGACTTCGAGACACCCTGACGGTTAGTGATGGTCACGGTCATGCCCGTCAGGTCGGCGTTCACGTTTGTGGCAGCCGTGGTGGCGGCGACACTTGCATCATGATCGCTGGTCGCGGTAGAATGGTCCTGAGTGGCGATGCCGTGGTCGGTCGTAGCCGTAGAATGGTCCTGAGTAGCCGTAGAATGGTCCTGAGTAGCTGTCGAATGATCCTGAGTGGCGGTAGAATGGTCGGTCGTAGCCGTCTGGTGATCCTGACCAGCACGGGTCTCGCGGGCAGTCTCCTGCTGCTGGCGGGTCTGCTCGTTCTGCTGACGGGTCTGCTCGTTCAATTCGATGGCCTCGCGGCTGGCATCGGCATTCTGTGCGGCGGTATTGGCCGTGTCGGCAGCATCGTTGGCATTCCCTGTAGCGGTGATGGCGGCTTCCTTAACTTCCGTCAGGTCGCTGGTAGCCTCACTCACCTCCTCTTTCAGGTCGTCGATGGGTTTCTTGAACGTCTGCATCGGCACATGCACGTAACTGTCGAAGACGTTCTCGCCCGTCGGGTCATACGGTCTGGTGAACTTCACGCCAGGCAGCGAGAGTGCCTCGTCCACATGGTCGAGCTCAAGCACGGGTATATCACCCGCCTCGATGTTCTTGCCGTATTTCTCCTGACATTCAAGCCACTGTTCCTCGAATTGCTCTGTAACTGCCATAGTCTGTCGTTTTTGTTTCTGAAAGCAAATTTATATAAGGTTTGAAATAAAAGTGGGACAACCCCCTGCCGAGGGCTGCCGCCACCAGTGTGATTAGATGCTCATAAAGTTCCAATACCAGAAACCTCCAAAGTATACCAACTCAGCACGGTCGTAGTCATTAAGATCAATTGAGGTCTGTGGCTGATAGTCATACAGACTACCTGATACCGTGATTTTCTTACCCGTTCCCTTGATGCTGATGGTCTTGCCTTCCGGTATTCCGATACTTGGCAACGTGATGGTTATTTCCCTGACACTTGTTCCAAGCAGGTAGTCATCGTATACGCTCACCGTCGTATCGTTGAACACCTGACGAACACATCTCCCCGCATAGAACGACACCCACATATTCTTAATAGGATTCCACCGCTGCAGCTGCACGCCTGACGAGTCTTGTATCATGCGGAAGCCGTCCAGCGAGCCCCTGGAATAGATGCCACCAGCGTCGATAATGGTGACGTTCGTCTCGTTCGTGGTCTGCGATTCCGTATCTGCGTTGATCTTCACCACACCCTGATTTAAACTGTTCGTCACGCGGAGCTCGCCCTCGACGTAGGCGCCGTGCATATACACTTTACCTGTCAAGCCGTTGACGGCATACATCGGGATGAAGTTATAGCCATACACAGCGTTGGGATAGGCCGGATCGAAGAGCCTGTAGCTCTTCGACGGGCTGTTCGGTGCAGGGTTCTGTGAGATCATCCAGTCACCGTTGAAGACGAACGAGCCCAGCTTGGCGAAGTTGGCGAAGATAGCCTCCGAGATGATGTACTTGAACACCGCTGTCATCGGCGACCACGGCTCACCGTCGTCATAGGCCGAAGACTCGGGGTTCTGCCCAACAGACGTGTAGGTCGTCGATGACTGCTGCACGGACGGCCATCCCGCACAGTCGAGCATATAGTAGTTGGCGACGCCGTTTTGCGTGACGCTCACGTAGGGAGCCTCGGTCGCCTTGAACTCGTAACGGGTGTAGGCGTCCCACTCACCGGCATAGTAGTACCAGCGGCCAACGTGGCCCGCCTCACCGTTCTTGCCATCGGTGACGTGGCTTATGCATTTACCATCAATGTAATAACGGCCATCATCGTAATAAACACTCCTGGTACACTCATAGGTGGCAGTGTGTTTGATGTGCTTGTCGGTGGATTCTCCGCTGACAACGAACAGGTCGCCGACACGACAGACGCTGAAATCGGGGTCAGTGGTGTACTTCGAGAAATTCTCCGTATGCCCGATTGTGGCATAGGTGTTCCAGCTGTCCTCTATGTAGTTGTTGCGAACGAGCGATAGCTTGTAGCCCTCGCCGTCCTTTCCCACATGGCCGATGAGCTGAACTTCTGAGCGGAAGACGGTTCCGTCGGTGTAAGTCACCTTCTCGTAGTTCCACAGGTATTCGCCTGCGCCGGGGGCTGTCGGGTCATCTTCCCAGCCGTCGCCGCCATCCACGCTCGGCCTTGACGGGGGCGTGGCCTTCGAGGTGATCTGGTAGTAGTTCGTGATGGAGTCGATGCCCTTGCCGTCCTCCGTCCAGATGGCCACAATCTGCGGCTTGGTGCGCTCGACGGTCGTGCCGCTCGAATACGTCACCTTCTCGTAGTTCCAGAGATACTTGTCTGTAGCGCCCCAGTTCGACACGTTCGGGTTGGTTGACCAGCCGCTGTCGCTCGTAGGCACAGGCATCTCGGCATCGCTGTTGGTGGCCTTGTAGTACTCGGTGATGCCCGTCACTGCACGTCCTGCTGCACCGTCCTTCGAGATATAGCTCACGTTGTAGTTCACCGAATGGCCTGCATCCTTGCTGCCCGCTGCCGACGAAGCCTTGCGGTAGTAGGTGGTGGCCTTCGACCACAGCCACTTGCCCTGCGTCTGCGTGACCTGCGACAGGTCTTTCCAGTCGGAGCTCGACTCGGCAGGGTGCGACGTGTTGGAGTCGCCCACGTAGTACTTCATCTCTGTCGAACCATCGACGATGATGTCCTGGCCTGCCACACCGTCGTTCGGATTGCGCTCGTCGGTGTAGAGCACGGTGGTCGAGTTGTCGCTCCAGGTGATGGTGGTCTCGGTGTAGAGCCAGTAGCCCTTCTGCAGTGTCGGCTTCGTGGTCTTCCAGTCGGAGGACGTTGCGGCAGGACGTGTACCAGTGTTGTTGGTGGCATAGCGGTAGGTCTCGCTCTTCTTTGTGATATTCTTCCCGTTCTCACCGTCCTTCACCACGGGAACGGTCTCTCTGTCGAGCAGTGTACCTGCAGAGTTGAACATGGCGATGAAGAGGTTCTCTGCCGTGTTTGCAACCGTGATGTTGCCAGACGACCATCCTGTGCCATCAGTTGACTTCGACGGCATCGAACTCGTCGAGTAGCGCACGGTGATGCCCGTCTGCACGGATGTATATTCTATTGTACTGCTGCCGTCAATCTTCACGATGGAGAGGCTGACGTCCCTGCTGGCAGGCTTCAGGGTGTTGTCCGCATTACGCTGGAAGGGGATGGAGCTCATGCCCGGCTTCAGCTGCCAGATGGCATTGCCTTTCGAGGCGGTGACAGAGAAGACGGCCTGATAGGGCACGGAGTTGTGGGTGTAGCTGATGGTGATCTCGTAGGAGTCGGCCATCGTCTTGTCCTTGATGAAAGTCCACGACAGCTTCTTCCCCTTTCCAGAGGCCACAGCGCTGTAATCGGCAATCTTGCCCGTTCCGGATGTGGCCGGACCACCGCTGACGGAGATCGTCGCATTGCTGATGTCAACCTCCGACGCACCGTCGTAGAGATGGACGACGGTCTCAACAGTCCGCGCTGCGATAATCTTGCCAGTAGAGTCGGTCAGGACAGAATCCATCTCGTTCGATATGTCGAGACGCACGACGCTCTCTGAGAAGTTTGCCCAGAGGGACATGGCAGCGGCAGGGTACTTGTTCCACGCACGCTTGCCGTCGGCATCTGGAGCAGCCTTGCTGCGCTTGGCCACCCACTCATACATGTATTTACTGGTCGTACCCTTGGGATCGTCGGTACACTTGTCGCTCTCGGCACCAGCCGCAGTCTTATTGGTGATAGTAGGCAGAAACTCGTCTGCATCGTAACCGGTCTGTGTACCGTCAATGACAGGGGCGATGTTCTTCTCAGTACGCATGAACACATACTCGACACCATCGCCGTCCATACCACGCTCGCCGTAGTGGCTCCAGACCAGGGGCGTGTTGAAAGCACCGTAGGTCTTCGTAGTACCATTGTTGGTTATATCGCGCCATGAGGCATACTCGGTCTTGTTTGAGTTGCTCACACCTGCGGGATTGTCGCGCCATCCGTTTGGTACCCAATCGGCCTGGTTCTTGTTCGTGTCCGTGCCGCTGGCCTCGCCACTCGGATGTACCTGACCCTTGGATCCGTCATATCCCGTATTCGAGTAACTATAGATCCACTCACGCTCGTCGCCGTCCTCACCAGGCGTTCCCGTAGCGCCGCTGATGCGGACGGGTCCCGTCCATGCGTCGCGGGTGACGGTGCCGTCCAGGGCAGTATGCTTTGTGCTCTGGCACATCCACAGGTGCCAGCCGTCTGCAGGGCGGTTCGGCGCGTTCTTGCTCCACTTGCCGGTCGGGTTCACCTTGTCCGACCCACTGACATCGCCACTGGCAGGAGCCGGCTCGTCGGTACTCGTGTCTGTCGGCACCTTCGGCGTCAGTCCGTCGTTGTACCATCTGTAGCAGGCAATGGGTGTGTCGGCATTCTTGCCGTTCAAACCATCAACGACCACTGGAATTGTCTCCCGGTCAAGTAGAACATGGTTGGCGTTGAACATGGCAATGTAGAGATTCAACTTGCTGTTGGCCACGGTGATGGCCCCGGAGGTCCAGTTCGTACCCGTGTATTTCTCCGTCGTGCTGTTGTACGACGGCATAGCGTCGAAGTCATACTGCACGGTGATGCCTGTAGGAGCCGACGAGTGCGACTGCGTGCTGTCGTTCTTGATTTCCAGGATGGAGAGTGCCACCGTATCACTTGGTGGCGTCAGCGTGTTGTCGGCATTGCGCCTGAACTTGACCGCCGCTTTGTCGGGACTCAGCTGCCAGATGGGCTGACCCTTTGACGGGGCGATAGTGAGCACCGCCGTATAGGGGACATTATTATATGTATAGCTGATAGTATACTCCTTTGTCTCGGTGAGCTGGTGGGGACGTGTATATGTCCACTTCAGCGTGATGTCTGTAGCAGGGACTTTCGGAGTCTTATCAGGCGTGAGGTCGCCGCCAGTGACGGTCAGCTTGCTCGGGTCGATAGATACCTTCGTCGCACCGTCATAGAGGCTGACGACGGTCGTGATCTCGCGCCGTGCCAGTATCCATCCGTCGGCATCTGTCGGCACCATGTCCATCTCGTTGGAGATATCCAGACGAAGCGACTGTGAGTTGCTCCATCGCGACATCTTATGGTCATCCATACATTCATAGTAGCTCTTCCAGTCGCGGTGGCCGAGGTTCGCGGTGGCGGTACTGGGATTGCCCATCGTGCGCTTGGCGACCCACTCGTATGGCCAGTCGCGGTCGGTGCCCTTCGGGTCGTCGGTACAGCGGGGCTTGGCCGCCGTACCGTCGTTGGTCTCAATGTCGGTACGGCCTGTGCCGTCGACATACGGGCGCCACTCCTGACTCTGGTACTGTGCCGCCGTGCCGCCGTCATTGGCCAGCAGTACGGGAGTTGTCGGGGTCTTCGTGCGAATAAAGACATATTCCGTGCCGTCGCCGTCCTGTCCGTTATAGCCCCACTTCGACCAGGGCTTCGGGTCGGAGAAGACACCCCACTCATGGCCTCCAGTGAAGCCGCCCGTGCCCGTCGTGGCACTGGAGTGACGTTCGCTGACGAACTCGTATGGCTTGTCGTGACTGATGCCCTGCGGGTTGTCGCTCCATCCCTTCGGCACGAAGTCGTCCATCGCCTTGATCTGGTCGGCGGTATAGGTATGACCGTCGTTGTCCTCCAGGATGCTCTTCGGGTGCGTGCCGTAGCTGTCGGAGGCCGACTGGAAGTAGATGTACTCCGTTCCTGATCCGTCCTCGCCCTTCGTACCTCGCACGGCAGAGACGTGATACTGATCCTCGTAGTAGTAGCCTGTCTCGGCATCGCGGTTGGTATCGCTGCCGTCCCTCGGCGAGGAGTAGAGCGTGCGCGTCCAGTTCCACTGGTATGGCAGAGCCTCGCTCGGTGAGCGGTCATACTTCTCGTCGGTCCATACATGCTGGTCAGTGGCCTGCTCCTGTGCCGTACCCGTCCTGACATCCGATGGATAAGCCTGTCCGTCAGCTGCCTTGGCATAGGCGCTAAGGGCATAGAGTTCACGGACACCCTTAATCCCTCTGGCATGGTTGCCGATGCAGACTGGCTTAGTGGCATATTCCGTGCCCATGCCGTCGGTGCGCTGCTCAAAGTTCCACAAGTAAACCTTGTTGCCGTCGGTGGCCTTGTCATAGGCCGGCATCTTCGACTTCCACATCGAAGTGTTGATGTTCGGTGTGGTGCTGCTCAGACGCCACCGCTCAGCGGCAGGATTTGACTGGTTATACCATCGGATACCGATCTTATCATAGCCAGGCGTGGCCGAGCCGAAGACAGTATTGAAGTCGTCCGAGGCGGCGAGCATGTAATACTCCTCCATGCCGATTTGTCCGTCCTGACCTATACGCGAACTCTTGTAGGTGATGACGTCGGGGTTGGTGTCCTTATTGCCGTCCTTATCGTAGTGCTCGTCATACTGGATGACCGTCTTCTCCCAGACGAGCCAGCCCTGCATCGCACCCACGCCGCCGTTGGCGGCTGCACAGGCCGAGAAGGTGTCGAACCACTTCGCATTGGCAGCAGCCTGATTCCATTCAGGGCTGCCAGGCATGGGGAAGTTGTCGCTGCTACCGTCTATGACAGCAGTGGACACACGAGCAAGGTAGTAGGAGTCGACCTCGCTGATACCATCGGCATCAATACCCCACCGCACGACAGTATATTCTACGGATGCGGGACGGTCTGGATCGTTGGCATCATCGTAGAACGTCTTGGTGCGCGTCCAGAGGTAGACTCCATAGGTATGGTGCTCATCATCGATGCCAGTGGCAGCAATGGCGGCCGCGGCAGTGGGATACTGTCCAGACCCCGTTCCGACGGTCTTCCAATCGCTGCTGCTATCTTCAGGATGCTCGATACCCGACTTCGATGCGGCATAGGCAGTCTCAACACCAATAATCTCCGTTCCCTTGGCCACCTCACGTAGCCACAGGTCGTTGTTCCTATCTGGCTCGCTGTAGGTGTACATCTTTACATAGTATACAACCGTACCACTGACCTTACCCTTCTTATAATAATGATCCGTTCCACCGATGGCACCGTCTATGTAGTAATCGAACTCGCCCTCACCGTACTCGACATCCTCCACACGCCACTCTTCGTAGCTATTGCCAAAGGCATCCTCCCAGCGGTATTCATCGAGCACTTGGCAAAGCCAGATGGAGCCCTTCCACGACACACGATCGTACCAGTGGTAGCGCATCTTCGCCTGCCACTCGCCCCTCTCCAGGGGCACGGGGAACTGATAGCCGCTGTCGTCAAGCAGCTTGAATACCCTTGAACGTACCAGGAACTCATTCGGTGACATCTCGAACACCTTGTTTTCGGGGTTGATCTTGAAGGTGTGTATGCCCCTGTAACCCTTGATGGCGGGCGGGTGATTGTCAGAACCGCTGGTATAGAGCGATATCATATTCATGCGCTCCTCGTCAGTACGGTTTCCCATACATACGATAGTGTCGCCGGCAACGGGGATGCCAGAACCGCCATCGCGGAAGGAGCGCTTCTCGTCCTCCGTATAGTAATAGTGATGACCACCGACAGTCACGTCCCATCCCTCGTATGGCATGTCGATGAAGTCGTAGACATGGGCGTCCTCCAGCTTCTCGCTGCCGACGTTTGTGCAGAGACGCCAATAGTAGGACGTCTCGAACGGACCCTCAATAGTAGTATACTTGGGCATCGGCGTCGATGGGTCATCGTTAAAGTGATCCTTCTTCCAGTTGTAGAGGTTATCACGCTTGTTCTGAGCCGTAATGGCCTTATTGAATGTCTGACAGCGCGGCTGGTCGCCCACCTTCCACCAGTTGCGAGTGGCAGTGGTACCATCGTCAGCAAGCAAGTAACACCTGAAATGATGACACTTTTTCCACTCCTCATCAGTCATCTTGCGGCGGATGCGCTGGCGGGCGGCATAGTTGAAGATGCGACCCAAGAAAGCAAAGCGCTTCAGCAAGAACGGCACCTTCATCACCGAGTAGCCAAGCAGCCCATCGTTCATGTCGAGATAATCCACGCGGTAGATGATCGAGCCCGCCGGGCTGTAGTGCTGGTTGCCGCCGACAAAGGTCTCCTCACGGATCTCCAGTTCCATGAAAGTGGCCTTCTTGCGCACCTTCAGGAAGTCTATCTCCAGCTCCGAGCCGCCCTCGCCGTTGTCGTTGGTCAGACGGAAGCCCGAGCCGTCGAGCAGACCGCTCTGGTAGTTATGCGAGCGCAGGTCGTCGATGTAGCCCTTGATGGCATCGAGCGTACCCGTCACGTTCAGGTTGTGGATGGTCGCCTGTGCGGCCTCCAGGAAATTGAACACGGCATGGTTGATGGTCTTGATGAAGTCGACCGTCCCGTCGGCCAGCAGCTTCCACCATGTGCCGTCGCCACCGGCATCGTAGGCCTCGTCGGAGTTCAGGCGGCCCGTGTCGATAGGTTCCTCCCACTCACGGAAGGTATAGCCACTCTCGACGATATGGCCCGAGATGATGCCCTGCAGCCACACATAGTAATAATCCTCGTTGCCCACCTGCTCGCCGGCCTCGTTCATGCCGTAGATGTCGAGCTCCTCGTCAGGGAAGCTGACGATGGCCTCGGTGCCCACCTCCTCGCTGCGGGGGATGGCCACACAGACGTACTTGTGCGTCTCCGTGGGGAAATAGGTCGGCGAGATGCGCAGCGGCCAGTGGCGGTAGTTGTGGCCCGCGTCGTACTCCAGCCCTTCGACACCCTTCACATAGCATAGTATCTGTGCGCCTGCGGCGACACTGGCCTGGATATGGTCTGCATCGCCCATTGCATTGAGCTGGATGCTCAGCGCCCGTGGCGAAATCCAATAGTTGTCGGTCGTTATCTTGGTCATCTTACAATTTCTTTTAGTCGGCTGTCGCCTTTGTAAAAGCGGCAAAGCCGAGTCCGATTTACGATTTAAACGGGTTGCCCGTGATGTCTAAGCGCACGGAGAAGGTGACGGTCAGCGCATCGCCCTTGGCGCGGTCGACACCGGCGACGGTATCCTCGGGGATGATGTGGCACTGTATCCACAGGCCGTCAATCTTGATCCACGCCGTCTCTGCCATCAGCGCCTCGTGGAGCCACCACTGCTGCCAGGCACGGTCGAGCGGTTGGGTCGTGAACTTCCACGTCTCGCGGTCGTTCCTCTTGCGCGACACGCCGCGTGATGAATAAAGGAAGGACTGCTGACGGGCGATGACATACTCGTGGACGTCGTACTTCGTCTCCGAAGACGGGAGCGAGTGTACTATCGCCGACTCCAGACAGCCGTAGCGGTTGATGAAGCGGAACTCATAGACATCCGGCGTATCCGCTGCCAGGCAGTAGACCGACGGGTTGGTGATGGTCGACGGCGTAGTGCCCGAAAGCGTGTACTGACGGATGGTGAACGGCGGCTGTGTGCCTTCTGGACGCAGGTAGACCATCCCCGCAAGGGCGATCTCCGGCGTCGCGCTTGGCTTGCAAGTGCCACGGTACCTGATGTCCGACGGATTCGACACCATCCTCTCACGGTCGCTGAGCGTGCCGGGATAGACCGTACCGCCGTCGTGGGTGGCGATGTGGGTGTTGTGCTCGTCGTAGGTCTCGCCGTCAATCATGTACTCGTCCCAGGCACGCAGGGTGTAGGGGATGTACAGCGGGTTGAGCAGCGGCTCGGGCTCGTACTGGTAACCGCCGAGCACCGAGCGCAGGGCCGACGAGATGTCGATAAGCGCCTCCTTGCCGCTCTCGACGGGCTGCGACATCTTGACGACGCTGCTGTTGATAAGACCAGACGACGAGGTACGCAGCGAAGCGGTCACTTCGAGCACGACGCGATGGAACACGCAGATGCCGTTGGGCGCGTCGGCCTGCACCGAGTAGAGTATCGGGTTGCCGACGTGGTAGGAGCCTGAGTAGTATTTGATGATCTGTGCCATATTGATTGTGGAATGTGGAATGTGAAATGTTCAATATCCTACAGGGCGAAGAAGTCGATGGTCACTTCGCCGACGCCCTCGGCCACAGTCAGGTCGTAGTTCATCTTGTCGATGAAGCCCGTCTTGTCGCCGATACGGAAGCGCTGGTGCCAGTGGTTCGGGATGTCAGCCAGCTGCGACACCTCCATCAGACAGTGGATGCGGAACTTCTTGCGGTGGAGCAGGAAGTATATGAACTCCGAGAGGAACGTATCGGCCAGGCCGCGCATGCGGACACTGCGGTCGGCCACACAGAGCGGCTCGTCTGCCCAGTCGGGCTGCTTGTACGAGCGTATCATCAGCGAGAAGCGCTCACCGCTGCCGATGCCCTCCTGCTCGCCGTTATAGTCGAAGGTGTTGCCGAACTGGTCCATCGTGTCCGATGCCATCGCATAGTTGCCGGCGATGGTGCGCCAGCGGGCATTGCCGAAGAAGTCGTAGTTGAAGTCGTAGTGCTGTATCTGCGCATCACTGCCGCCGCCACGCATGATGCCGATGGCCAGTCCCCAGTCGTAACTCTGCAAGGGCGAGTTGCCGTCCTCGGTCTGCGTGGGGTCGTAACTTTCTATCAGCTGCAGCACCTCGGTGACGTACACCTCGACGGTCTCGGTATACAGCGGGTGGTTGATCTTCTGCGTGACGAACTCATGCTCCATATCCTCGTCGACGTAGGCGGCGAGCACGGGCTGTGTCGACCCGCGGTTGATCTCGGCATAGGCGTTGACATCATTCCACGACATCGGCTGGAAGTCGGACACCATCTCCTTGATGAAGTCCTCGTTCTCCTTCGAGCAGTCGCCCTCCTCGATGCCCTTGAACTGTCCCACCTGGAACAGGCGGTGCTCGGAAGCGTTGCCCGTGGTCGACTCCTTCGATATCTTCCATCGGTAGCTGTTGCCCGTCAGCTTGTCGATGTAGACGGTCAGGTTCTCCGTGCGGCGGTCCTTCACGATGTTGATATAGCCCTCGCCCACCTGTGTGCGGCTCTCGGGATAGTCGATATAGTCAAAGTCTGTGTCGTAGTCACGCTTGCCGGTGCGGACGTTTCGGCTCTGCTCCGTGCCGTCACTCTCAGCCGAGTACTTCACACGGACACCCGTTATCTTCTCCGACAGCTTGTTCGTCGACAGCACCTGGCATGGCAGGTCAATCGCCTCGGCCTGACTGCGGAACACCGAGCGCAGCAGGTAGGCCGTCACCTTGCGGTGCTCATAGTCGTAGTGGAAGCGGATGCCGAACGAGTTCTCCAGCGATGAGATGATGGTCGAGACGGACGCATCGGGGAAGTTCTCGTTCGTAGCGTACATCGTCGACACCCTGGCCTTCATCGTGGCACTCTTGATCCAGCCGTTACACCATATCTTGGAGGCGTGTATCATCGCCGAGCCCTCGGGCACATCGTCGGTGGTGAACGTCCGTCCGGCAAAGGGGCCGGTCTTCACGGTGTATTCCTCGGGCGTACTCTCCTCGGGCGGCTCTATCTGCAGCTGTCCGCCGCAGCCACGGTCCTTCAGCCACTGGTTGATGGCCGCCACCGACTCCAGGTGGGCATCCTGCTCAGTCACCTCCGTCTCATATTTGCAATGAGTCGTGAAGAACGCGAGTCGTCGTAGATCTTCTATCTCCATCAGCGCACTCTTGTCGAAGGTCAGGCCCAGGTAATGGAACAGACAGTCCAGGAAATAAAGCACGTAGAAACAGATGCCCGACTGCGGGCGGTGGGCGTCGAGCACCCAGTAGGGACCGTAGTCCTCGTTGTGCGAGTAGTCCTCGTCGGCACTCATAATCTCGTCGGTCGTCTCGCCGATGGTACCCACCTTCGTGAACGGCAGGTCCTCCACGGGAATGTCGTCGCAGGCCTTCGACTCGTCGAGCCCGTGGTGGGTATAGCAGACGCGGGCATTACAGTACTGCCAGCCGCTGCCGTATGGCTCCGACACGTTGATGTAGCTTTGTATCACCTTGGGGACGTTCACCGTGATGCCCTCGGGGTAGGCCTTCACACCACCCGTCTGGTACGATATCTTACCGTCCTTGTTGTAGCCCGCACCAGCCACGGCCTTGCCGGGGTAAGAGAAACCGAGGGCCTGCGGGTCGAAAGTCGAAGTCGGCTCGATGTCGTACTCCTCATGCACTGGGAAAGGCAGATGGCCTGACGGGGCTGCGGCGATGGTTGTATCGATGGTCATCTTGATCTTCGACTCCACCTGCGTGATCTTCTCGCCGATGGGGATGCGCTCATTATTATATAAAGGAATGTCGCGGCACTCCAGGTCGCCTATCAGGTCGCTCAGCGACTGCGTGCTCTGGTCGATGTTGAAGGCAAACGAATCCACGAGCTCCTCGTCCTCCTGTATCGAGAGTACGCCACTGCGCAGCGGCATGCCCTCGGCACGTATCAGTGCGGGCAGGTGTTCCAGCGATATGGGTCGCAGGTCGCTCTGTGCGTCGTCGACGTTCTGGAAGATGTGGCGGTTGCCCTCCATCGGTGCCGTCACCGGATCGGAATGCATGGCGATGGTGTCGTTGAAGAGCGGGTTGCTCTCCTCGATGCTCATCGAGAAGTCCCCAGGCAGCACCAACGGCTTCTTATTAATTTCAATATCAATGTGACTGTTCATACTTTGTCGTTTTATCCATCGACAAAGTTAAATTCGGCTTAAACCAAAAGTGGGACATACGCTTCACAAATCGTATTCCACAAAGATGCAGAACTGCTGGTTGTCGCTCATCAGCGTGCCACAGACCTTGCCCCTGTCTTTCACTCGGGCACGGCGCAGCTGGCTTGACGGATAGGCGAGGTCTGCAACACCTCCTGAGTCGCACTCGATGTAACCTTGTTCGGTGGCCTGTCGGATGCGGAGCACGATTTGCCCCCCCCCTCGAAGCGACTTCAAGGAAGGGTCTTTTGTCGGTGCTGTATCGTTTGGCTTCACTCATATTCTATTAGTATCTTCGGGCAGTTGCCGTGGCCTGCGGTATGTGTGAGGGCAATGCCTCGGGCATTGATGACGATACCATCCTGACTGCTGTTGATACGACCTTCATAGATAATACTCTCTGAGCACGACGGTCTTCGGGTAATGGGCGAGTGTGAGAATGTCTTCGGGCAGCTGCATACCGTCGTAGCGGGTGTTGAGCGTGCAGGCGACACCGCCCGATGCCGTGTTGATTGGCATCCAGTACCCCCCCGTATAGGTTTGGCCGAAGCCGATGTCGTGCTATGTAGTTTAATCGTACTCATATTCAAGCACTTATATTTCATACTCTACCTTTATATAATTGTCAATGTTGACGTTGGCAGTGATGGTGGGCATATATCCAGACGGGAACTCCTCCAACTGCTTGGCTTGAAAAGGATTGGTGCCCGTCTGCCTGCGGATGGCCTTCGCCCATTCCGTCCGCACTCGCCGAACAGGGACTTGCCGCAATATGGGGGGGTAATTCTACTCATACTCTATCAATATTTTCCACCCATGACGTTCAGAATCCCTGCCCCACATGGTTGTGACCGCTCCGATAACTCCGTCGCTCCTGGGGGGGGTAGTATTGTAATCGTCGTAGGGCTTAATGCTCATTATCTTCATAGTTCATACTCAATAATTACATTGTTGACATGAGCCGTGATGATGGTAGCCGATGGATTGCGGAAGTAGTTGCAGACGAGCTCCGGTACCCCCCCATCTTAGCGTCCATGCGGAAGAACCGCAGGTCGCCATTCGGCAGCCAATGTGCCGCGATGATATCTTTTCGCTTACTCATATTCTATCAATAGCAAATTATCCTTTTGCACTCCTGTAATCGTGTTGCTGCAGCCGTCGGTGGCTGGGAAGTAGTTGCGGTCGGAGAAGTGGCAGTACCCCCCCCTGTCACCGTAGATGCGGCGCACGGCACGGGCGTGCTCGGTGCGCACACCCCGCAGCACGGCACTACTTACCACTTCGAGCACGGGCGATTTCTTCATCCGATAGTTTGTGGTCGGTTACGAGATAGTGGATGTCGCTGCCGTCGGCCTGCTCGTTGACGGTGAGGAACTTGATCACCGAGTCGGGCTTCAGGAAGAAGCGCTCATCCACGTTGTCCTCCAGCACATCGGCGATGCACTTGTCGAGCGGGAATGGTCGCGGAAACTCGTACTGAGTCGCGGGTGAGTATTCGCCCGCAACTCTTTCAGAGCCCTGCAGCAGGTCGGCACGGACACTGACCATATACACTCGCTCACGGTTCTGCGGCACACCATAATGCTTGGCGTTCAAGATGCCAGGCACGGTCTTCTTGTCGCGCTTCTCCGTACCCCATGGGGTAGGAAACTGCGGTGCGAGGAAGTTCACATAGCCATGATTCTCCAGCAGACCACACCACTCCTTGAAGTCGGGCATGTTCACACTGTTGATCAGCGCACGGACATTCTCCTGTAGCAACACCTTGGGTCGCAGGTGACGCACGGCTTCCTCAGTGCTCCACAGCACGGCAGAGCGTGTACCACTGCCCTTCTTGATGCCCTCCCGCTTTCCGGCCTGGCTGATTGACTGGCAAGGCGTACTATAAGTCAACAAATCTATCCCCGCATCCTTCAAGTCGCTCCAGTCGGCCTTGGTCATATCGCCACGGTTCAGATCCTTGCAATCGGGGAACAACAGGTTGTGCGCCACGACGGCTGGCTGCTCTTCCAAAGGTCGGTTGCTCTCAGGATCAAACTCCGCCCATGCCATCAGCTTCCAACGGAAGTCAGGATAGCGCTCTTTGAGCATATCCATTGCGATGGCCTGACTGTCGTAACCACTACACAATGTCACAAGGCGCAAAGGCTCTATCTGCCAGTTGCGGGACAGGCGGAACTGCGGCAGGGCAAAGAGGTCGGTCTGCTCCTGCGGCAGCCGGCGACCAGTGGGGTATAGCAGCTCCTCGTAGATATACATCAGCACGTCGCAGACAATCGAGTTACCCGCCAGCTTATAATGCGACGAATTGGAGATAATCTGCACGTCCCCAAATCGCTGCTCCTGCCGTGCGTTGCATAAGTTCTGGTAGTTAATCTCGTAATTTTGCCTCATTAGTTCTTTTTCCTCGGCATCGTCCTCGGCCTTTTCAGCCATATAGCGTGCGGTGTCGGGGTCGAGGTCGTCCGTGGGCTCGTCATCGTCGGTCTGTCGGTTGTCCAGACTGGCTATGGCTTCGCGATAGGCTTCGTCCACCTCACGGCGCGTGGCACTCGGCTCCAGTCCGAACACGGCCAGTGCGTCATCAACGCCAACCCAGGCCATATAGGGTTTCTTCTCGGTCCGCATCAGCGTGTTGATCTGTTCCTCTGGCACGCCCATCAGCGAGTAGCACTCACGGGGTGTCAGTTTCCTAATGTCGAAATAGCGCACAGGGTGCGTTGGGTCCTTCTTGCCTTGCAAGTCAGGATGTCCGTCGGGATAAATCTTTGCAATCATATACTTTCTTATATATTTATAATTAGTTCTTTCCTCACATATAAAGTAGTGGTTACGCGAACTGATGCCAGCCAGAATAGTTATCGCCGTGTGGCGATGCGCCTGCTGGTTGTAGGTGTCGAGCATTTCGCCGTGGTAGTTCGGTTGCCATTGCCCCCCCCCTAATCATCGCGTTGAGTCGCGAGTTATTATAGTTCATATTCTACCAGAATATATGGAGTTGTATTATACATGCCTGTGACTGAATCCTTCCCAATGCCCCCCCTGAAAAAGAGGTGATAGTGTTAGATATTTTCTTCAAGTGGTATCGTGTGACGTCACCCCTACCCGATCCACTCCGCGTCCAGCCTATGGCATTATAGTTCATATTCCACAATTATCTTTGGCAGCCCGAAGTCGGTAGTGCCAATGCAAGGACACCAAATACCCCCCCCAAGTACATCGACGACAGCTGCATGTCGCTGCATCGAACCTAATATCTTTACCACCTTACATTTCATATTCTATCAGTATTACCGTCATTGGATAATGGGCGAGCGTGGTGATGTTTGTCGGGCCAACGGCATCGTAGCGCGTAGTGAGCGTGGCGGCACATAGGTCGCCAGTCGTGTTGATGGGCAAGAAGTACCCCCCCCACATAGTGCGCTTAGGCTGCGCCACGTTTGTCACTCTAAAGTTCATACTCAATCAGGATCTTCGGTTTGTCCGTATCATGCCCATTACCCCCCCTGCCAAGCACAGGGCAGGCCCTGACGGGCTTACCACTATGCCATTCTGGCTCGGGCTGTACTTGCCCAGGATGATCGGTTTGTCTTTAACCATGATTATCAGAACGGGGGAGCATCGTTTCTGTCTTCCTGTGGTGGCGGGAAAGGTGCTGCAGACTGAGCGGGTTGCGCAGCGGGAATCTGACCAGCTGGCACGGCTCGCAGTACGTTGAAACAGCGCACCTCATTATACCAACGACCTTCGTGCTCGTGAGCGTCGATGTCGAATTGGATAGTCACGTTCTGCTGACCCTGCGCCAAGCCGAACTGTTTGATGCGGTCCTCTCCGAAGATGCGGAAGCACATGCGTTTGGGGTACATACCTGGCACCTCGATGACTGCCTCCTGAGACATCCACGGGTTGCCTGTTCTGGCCGATACGCCCGACTGTGCGGGCAGCACGGCAATAATCGTTCCTGTTACATCCATAATCTTTTTCTATTTATTTGAATACTATTTTGTCTTGAACACAGATTACCGCTTTCTGCGAGCCTGCTTCTGCGCCCGACGCTTGGCCTTTTTCTTCTTGGCGTAGTCCTTGGGGAAGGTTCTGTCGTGATATCTCTCCTTGGGCAACTCGCCGTTGATACGGACTTCACAGCAGGCCGAGTCTAGCAGTTTGAACGTATACATGTTGTCAAGATTGCGACTAAGGGCATAAGTCTGGATATCACGTTCAAGGCCGTTCTGACGAACCGCTGCGCCCAATTTACGTAGTTCCTGTTCCTCATCAATCATCCGACTCAGTATCCTGCACTGATTATTATTCTGACACAAATACGCTGGGGCCATCATTGCCAGCCTGCCGAGCCGACCCGTGCCGTTTAATGGAATCTTTGTATTCATACATCACAAAACTACTGCTTTTGAATCCTCCTTTTGGGACACTTTAACACGAATGGTCAATGCCTTAATCCTCATTCAACTCCAACGGGTAGCGGCTGTCGTCGAAGTCATCGTCGTTGTCATCATTGTCCTTAATGCCTTTCTCGCGGTTTCTTCTACGCTGCACCCAGTCGAGCGTGCAACCAACATCATAGAATTCCTGCTTGGTCTTCTTCGATGGCTCCCAGCTGAGAAAGCCGCTCGTGCCGTGCAGGTTCAAATCGTCCTCGTTCTTCTGCCAACCCGCATTCTTGATCTTCGGATGCAGGTAGCCCAGTACGCCTAGGTCGATGGAGTAGCCCATCTGAATGCGGTAAATCATCTCGCGGGCCAGCTGGTTGAATATCACTACCGCTGCCTGCGGGTCTACCAACAGCCGCCGCCCAATGTGTTCAGCGACATACTCTACTGACATCGTGCCTGACGACATGACTCGGAATGTCCATCCCATCTCTCTTGTCTGCGGGTGCGGTATGCTCACCTTGTGAACCGGTATGTGGTTTCGTCTTGCCATAAATATCGTTTTTAATTGTTTACTATATCGTTTCTTATTGTTCCGTACACCTTTTGTGTTGCTCTCCTATAAGGTTCTTAAACCAGACTAATATCGTTCCTGTTCAAACGCCGTTCGTCAAACATCGGAACCTTGCGCGTCAAAGATTGACAGCTCGCACGTCAAAGAGCGGAACCTTGCGCGTCAAATTCGCGGCTTAAATAGTGCGGCTTGGTTCTTCTGCTATTCAGGAGGCTTCTGCTTCCAATTCTGATCGCTTATTTTCAACCATTGTTCGCCATCGTAGAAGTAATACCGCTCGTCACGGCTGACCTTGCCGAACATTCCGCGACGGGGAAACGACACGCTACCTTTGAGATGGCGCAGGCAGTCATGCTCGCCAATGAACTCCTTTGTCTCAATCGTGGCGAAGTCTGCCCTTGCTTCCTCGATGGTCGGTCTTGAACTTGCCCACTCTTTCGACCTCTTGGCGATTTCACGCTTTTCTTCGTCAGTCCATCGGTGGGCGATGCGGTCGCCAGCGGCATAGGAGTGCTCGACATTCGATTGATGCGATGTCCATTCGAGGTTATCGACGCGGTTATTGAGCCGATCCTTGTCCTTATGGTTCACGTCGCTCAGGTTGTCGGGGTTCGGGATGAAAGCGATGGCCACAAGTCGGTTGACCCTCGCAATCTTTCGCCTATGACCTCCGAGCGACAGACTTACGACATAGTAGCCGTACATGTTCACTCGCTGCTTTCTGATTCTCGTCTTTCCGTTGAAGCAACTCCTTACCCGTCCGAGGTTGCTGACCTCGTACTTTCCTTCAAAGCCCTTTACGGCCCTCCATTCTTCTTGCTTTGCCATATTACTTTCCTCCATCGTCTATAAAGTCGTTACACTTGCCTTGCAGTCCGAGCCTTACCTTGTCGCCCACCTCCCGTACGCCGTCCTCGTCCAGTTCCACGTTGTCGCTGTCGCAGTCGAACATATAGGGGCCGACGGTGTAGTCATACCAAATATCGGTGCAGTGTTCGCAGAAGAAACAACTGCGGGGGTGCGCCATCACCGAGTAGTATTCGCAGACGTACTTCCGTGTCCGTTCCTCGGGCTTCATCACCTCGTCCAGGCTGTCGAGTATCTCCAATGAGCCGAATATTTCGTTTGCCATGAGTCTTATTTGTTGATTATGTCTAAATCTTTTTCGCACCAGATACATCTGTCATTCGTGTCGTCCATCAGCACGGTCGCGACATCGCCGTGACTGCGGCTGAATGCCCGTTCAACCACTACTCCCGTCCTACCTATATGCAGGGGAATCTTCAACGACCGGCACACCATGATGTCGTACTCCGACATCCTGGCCACCTTCACTCTATCGCCTATTTCCATAATCATTTTGTTTTTAGTCTGAAAATATGTTGTTATACTTTATATTCATCCAGGTACACCTTGCACTTGAAGCCCTTGCGGGGTTCGTAGTCGAGAAAGTCCATCGTCTTGAACAGCCATGCGCGGTTGGCCCAGCGGGCGATGTCGAGTTCGTACTGCGAGGGCTGGCGCTGGTTCTGATAGTCGCGGTAGGGCTGCACGAATGGCAGTATGCCGAGACGCTTCAATGTGCGCAGTCGGTGCAGATCCTGTTCGCGGGTGCTGTTGAATCCTACCAGCACGTAGCACGCTATCTTCGACGGTCGGATGTACTTGGTCATTGCCTGCAGCCGCTCTGTCAGGTCTATCTGCGGCAGGTCCCACGCGATATGGATGTATCCCTTCATCCGAATGCTGTTCAGTGCCGCTGCCTGCTCTTCGTCCATAATGCGGATATCGACACCGTGGAACTTCACGGGCAGCCGCTGTGCTTTGAGGTCTTCTATCGCCCACCGCCATTCGGGATTGGCGAAGAAGTTGTTGTCGAGCACCTCTATCCACTCGGCTCGCGGGTTCCACGCCATCGGCTCTACGGGGTGAATGGCACCCTCCTTGTCGTGAACCAGACAGAACGGACAGTGACGGATGCAGCCGCGCGAGTAGAACTGAACCGAGAAGGGATGCTGCGGATAAAGGTCGTAAGCCAGTCCGCAATGACGGTCGACAGCCTCGGGCAGACGGCTTTTGATATCGTAGCCAGTACCCCCCCTACAAACTCGCTGGCGTGATACTCCAGACGGTTATAGTCTTGAGTAAACGTGAACACCTTCGAGGCATAGATGCGGTCGTAACATCCGAACAGCGGCATGGCCCATTCAGCCGTGTCGCCCTGCTCGCGGTGCCACGATGCCAGTTTCATCAGCGCCACATTCGGGAAGTTATGTCCGTCAACGTCTATCAGTCCGATTTTCATCACTATTCACTAATCACTAATCACTATTCACTAAAATCTATTTCCAGCTGGAGGAACTTCTCGGCGTACCATCGCTTGTATGACTTGCCGCTGATCCACCATTCAAAGATGTTTTCGGCTATCTGGTGTTCCTGCTCCTCAGTCAAGCCGACAGCCGAGGAGCTGCCCGAAAACCCGCCGAGCCACCATGTCGGGTCTGGATGTGCAATGTACCCCCCCAGTTTCGACGGTGATGGGTCTCCAGTCGGCGCCAATACCGTACCACAGGGTTGGAATTGGTAAGACCTCTTTGAGATACCCCCCCTCGTCGGATGTTGATGATGGCCTTGATCCATCCACGCTTCACATGCGGCCAGCGGTTCATCTCCTTCAGCTTCTGACGATAGCTGCTCATCGGACAGCAGATACAGCCGATACGGGTATAGCCTTCGTCGTAGAGCTGGCAGTGTGGAACCTGGCAGACGCGGTTCAGGAACTCCCACACGTCGCGCTCGGTCCAGTGGATGATGGGCGATATCAAGAGGCTCTCCTTGCCGCTGATGCAGCCGACAGTGCGCTCGCCTGTGGCATTGGTGATGTTGACACCCTTGGGCGGTCGTCCCCGTCGCGGCTTGCTCAGTTTCTCCTCGCGGTACTGCTCGAAGCCTTCAAGGGTGCCGCTGAACTTACGGCTCGATATCTCCACCTCATTACGCTTCGCCCGTCGGGTGCTCTCCTGATGACGGATGCCTATCAGTGTCACCTTGCCCGCACCGGCATTCTCCTTATATTCGTTGCAGCACCAGCGCACCCGCTGGGTGGGTAGCAGACTTTTCTCCACTGCTATCTGGTAGATGCTCGCCTTGGGCTTGATGAGCTGCACCTCGGGGTAGTGCTGCTTCACGAATCGGATCACCTCGGGCGGGTCTACGCTCGTCAGGTTCATGTGCCCCTCGTATCGTACACCCGCCAGCTGGGCAATATGCAGCAGGGCCTGCGAGTCTTTTCCTCCGCTGAAAGCAAGGTAATACCCCCCCCTACTGTCGTAAGCAAGAGCCAGACGCTCGGCTTTCTGCAGCAGACGGATGCTGTACTCCATCTTCTTCCGCAGCCCCGAACTGGCCCGTGCATACGCTTGTTCTAAAGATAAGTCTATCTTCATTTTTAATGTTTAATGTTTAATCTTTAATCTGCAACGGGTGATTGCTCTGCCTTGCCGACCATTCCAGATTGGTGTAGTGGTTGTTCTCGCGGTTGCCGTCTTTATGGAGTACATAGGGCAGGTTATCAGGGTTCTCGATGAATGCCTCGGCCACGAGGCGGTGAACCTTGAAGGTCTTTCCCTGCAGACGCACGCGGCGATAGCCCTTGCCGTTGTACGTGGCTATGGGATGCCACGTATCGGGGTCACTCTTAGGATCGGTAGTACTCCATACCAAGCCATCCATACCTATATAGTAGTGTGTTTTCCCTTTCTGATAGAAAAACAAACATTCATAACATTCTCTCATAACAATTAATTTTTAAAACAACGTAGGCTGTTGCTGCTCCAGACGGATGCGCTTACAGGCCTTGTCGAGTTCAATCATTTTTCAATCCCTAAGATGTCGTGATAAAAGTCCAGGGCCTTGCGGGTGGCAATGGAGGCCTGGTGCTGTTCGTGTCGACGCTGGGCCTCAATTTGATACAGGCGATGGCGCTCACGTTTTTCAGCCTTTGCTTCGCGTCGTGCCTTCTCGTTCATATAGATGGTGTTGCGCAGGTCGTTGTCGTCGATGATCTCGTTCAGCAGCTTCGTATTGTGCTTCATGAGATAGTCCTTGATGACGTTCTGTGCCAGCCAGCTTTGATGCTCCATCAGGGCTTTAAGCAGCTGTTCGCCATCCACACGCAGGATGTGGCGATTCTGGTCGTCCATACCAACCACGTCGTTAATCTTCAGATGCAGCTCCATATTGCTCTTTTAATTTCGGGTATCTCTTCTCAATCTCGATTTGCAGGTAAGCGAACGTATTGCCACGATTCCGCCTATAGTCCCGTAACATCTGGTAGAAGTCGCCGAGGTCACGCCCGGCAATCGTCACCTGTAGTTCAACCATGATCAACCCTCCTTATTGTCATAGTCGCGCAGTCTCTCGCCGGTCACTCCGGCCTGTTCCTTAATCTCATTCATCAGTTCGGCAATCTTTGCGCCTCTTACAATGCGGCTCGTGGTGTCTTTATATGTCTTGGACAGAGCCTTACGCACCTCATTGGCCTCGAATTCGTCACCGATGGTGATACAGTCGGCCAGACGGCTACGCAGTGTCGGCATCCGCTTACGTTGGTTCCAACTTGCCTTCTGACCGATGCGGTTTTTCAGCACGCTAAGAGCGGTGACTACGGTCAGCACCTGCTCGTCAGTTAATGTGATAGTTATTCCTTGCATATTTTCTCAGTCTATAAATTAATGATGTCTCTAAAAATCCAGTTGCAGCTGATGGATGGTATGGCCTTGTGGAGTGCGGGTGGTGTTCAGGCACTCACGGTCGAAACGCTCGCAGCCGTCAGCGTAGTAGTCGGGGTCAATCTCGCATCCCACGTAGTCGTAGCCCAGCTTGTAGGCAGCGATGCGTGATGACTGGCTTCCCATCATCGGGTCGAAGATTACCCCCCCCCGCAGGGGCGAACTGCTGCAACAGGAAAGCATACAGTTCAACGGGTTTCTGCGTGGGGTGTATCTTGTCACCGGTGCGGTTGTCGAAGCGGAACATCTTCGACGGACTGCTGAACGACGTCCAGGCATACTCGGCCTGTGAGAAGTTCGGCCAGGGCTGCATCTTATCCCAACAGACGAAGCAGCGGGTCGGAGGCAGCAGGAAATAGTTGCCACCCCAGATGACCTGGTTCTCACTGACACGCCGCAGCTCGTCGAAGAACGCCTGTGCGGGGGCCGTGTCCCAGCGGTCGATCTTGCCGTTGTTGAACACCCTGCCCCGCAGCTTGCCAGCACCACCCGTGGCACCCCCTGCGTCACGAATGCCGTAGGGCGGGTCGGCGATGGCAAGCGCAAAGGCGTTGTCGGGCAACGAGCGCATCAGCTCCATGCAGTCCATGTTATATGTCTCGCTCCTTGCCATATATTACTCATTTACCAGCATCGGCATGGCCAACAGGGTGAGGGTCGACTTGACGTCCTCCTCCTTGATGAGTGCGGCATGTGACGGGTCGCCGAGCAACAGGTGGAGATTCTCGGTGGCGACACAGCCGAGCAGACCGGCGATGGTCGACATCTTGAAGCCGTAGCTCTCACCCTCGGGCAACGTGGTATCTCCGGCATTCTGGATAGAAACGCGCTCGTTGCCGCTGCGCGAGAAGTCGTAGTCGGCAGCGTCAATCCTGAGCTCACTGCCCTGGCGCACCATCGTGATCATACCCGATGACTCACTGGCGAACAGACCGACACGCTTGATGGCACCAGCCAGTGCGCCGACGTTCATCGTGACAATCTTCTCGTTCTTCTTGGGGATGACACTCTCGTAGTTGGGATAGTTACCCTCCATCAACCGGCTGACGAGCACCACACCCTCGCGGCGCCACTCGATGCGCTGGGTGTCGGCGGTGACGTTCACCTGGTCGGCATCGGCGAAGATGTCGCAGATGGTAGGCAGCACGGCCTTCGGAACCATGAGCTTCGCAGAGCCGTCAACGGGGAAGCTGTGATAGCCGAGCCATCCAGCACCCATGTCGAACTGACGGCGGTAGAGGGTATGACCGTCGGAGGCGACGAGCACCATACGGTCGAGCCATACGTCGAGACACTCGGTATTCATCACCGGACGCAGCTCGTCGTTGGCACAGCAGATGCGGGCCTGCTTGATATAGGGCATCAGCTGAGGACCACGAACGGTGAAGCTGCAGACTGGCGTAGCGGCAGACATGCCCTGCTCGCCGGACTGTACGCCCTCCATCGTGACGACCTTCGCCATCGGCGGGAACTCAAGTGCCGCGTCGCAGGGGAAGGTGAACTCACCGATACCGTAGTCGACACGCATCTGAATCTGCTCTCCACTCGTCTCAAACCACACCCTAAGCATGTAACCTCCACGGGGAACGGCACTGATGGCATCCTTCAGACGACGGAAGGGGATGCAGACGGCAGTGAAGCGGTCCTTGCTGTCATCCTCATGGATCTGCGCCCAGGGCTGCATGGTCGTCTCATCGTCGACAGTCACGGGGTGGATGCAGTCCATCTTCAGCCACGACTCGGTGTCACTGCCCATGAGCCACACCATGTCGCGGTCGTTGTCGTAGCCGACCATGATGTCCTGTAAGATGGGCAAAGCCATCTTGTTGTTGATGATGTTTGAAAACTGTCCGAGCGCCTTCTGGAAGGCCGCCGGCTCAAAAGTAAACATTGCTTTCATAATTCTGATGGTTTTAAAAATAAACTTTTGTTCTTTTGTCCTTATGTCTATAATTATTTGTTTCTTTTGTCTAAATCTCTCATCTGCGGGTGGTCGAGGGCGACGCGCTCGAACTTCTTACCCTCGACACAGTGGCTGATGACCGAGGGTGACAAACGCTTCTCGGCTGGTGCCACGAGGAAACGAGCGTTGTGCAGGCACTGGCCTCGGTTGGGACAGTGTATGCCCCGGCAAAGGATCTTCTTACTGCTCATGATGCACCTCCTTCCGCTTGATATGTTCGGGGTACTTCGTCTCCAAATGCTCCTTCACCTGGTAGAACCAGCGGCGGGGGAGCAGCGGCGAGGCGACAATCATCTGATAGAAGTCGGCCATCGCCTCGGCAGGCATCCGCATCAGGAAGTCGCCATCCGGCGTGCGGTCGATGAAAATCTTGTCGTTTGCCATAAGCCCCTAATCCTCTAAGTCCATGACACTCTGACGCAGGCCCTCGTCGCCGTCCTTCAGGGGAATACCCTTCGCCTTGAGCGCCTGGCGCACGTCGTCCTTCGTACAGCCGCAGAGCTTCATAATGTTACACACCTGCCATCCATTCTCCCAGCAACGGAGGATGCGGGATCTCAAATCACTCGAAATGTTCGGTCTTGAATACTGCATAATCTCTAATCTTGAATTTGTTAAACTTATGTTCTTTTGTTCTTTTGTCTAAATCATCATCCGCAGGTCATCGCCCTCGAAGTAGACGCGGACCGTGTTGCCCACTAAGCGGCTGAATGTGCGCTGGTCGTAGCGGGCGGGAAGTATCTGTCCGTAGGTAGGACTGTCCGGGTCGTCATCCCTGCCGCCGAAGAGCTGTATCTGTGTCAGGTTGGTCGAGCATATCAGCAGCTTGTCGCGGTCGTTGCACAGGTCTACGAGCTCGGCGAAGTAGTTGTGGGTCTCACCCCATACCTTCGCAATCGGCTCTGTGCCCACATCGTCGACACAGACTATCTTGCATCGCTCTATCTCGCCCCAGCGGCTCTTCAACTCCTTCGCCAGGAAGTAGTTATAGACGGGATGGCCCATATTGCCGTCGCGGAAGCGCACGCTGATGACCTCCTTGAACAGCACCGAGAGGACGTCACGGGTGATGATGGTCTTGCCGCGCCCGCAGTCGCCGATACACATCAGTCCCTTGCCCTGGTTGTTAGACAGCCAGTCAACGACACCCTCGTACTCCGGCAGCCACTGCGCCTGCGGACCGATGGCGTAGGCCAGGCCACGCGCCAGCAGCTCGTCGGCGTTAGGCAGCGTCCAGCGGATCTTCGTATCACCCTTGAAGGTACCGTCGTGCTGGTACTTGCGGATGACGTCGGCCATCAGACGGGTGCGGTCACGCTTCGCCTTCTGGGCCTCTGTCTCGGCACGCTTGCGCTCGTTCTCCTCGGCGGCCTCACGCAACAACCTCTCCTGCTCGGGTAATAAATCCATATCCTATATACGTGTATACGTGTATTACCACTTATTCTTGTACTTACCCTTCGACGGCTTCGTGGCGGGTATCGGGTCGCCTGGCTTCGGACTGGTAAGGGGGGTGACAGCCTGTCCCCCACCCTGACGCTGCGCCACGGGACGGTCGCCATGTTCCTTGCGGTAGGTCTCGAACGTCCTGAGCCTCGCCCGCCAGTCGCGGATGGGCTTGCCGTCCTTCAGTGTCCACCCTGACTGCTCGCAAGCATCGAGGAACCCCTCCGCCGTGACATACACAAACGGCTTACCCTGCTGAGCCCGTTCGTCCATATAGGCCTGGATGTCCTCCAGTGTGGGAGGATTATCGGCAACGCTGGATTTACGATTTACCGATTTACGATTGATGATTTTGGCTGCCGCATCGCCATCGACAGAAACCACGTCTTTATTATTTTCGGGACCGCTGACGGGTTTTTGTGCGTCAGGTGTGGAATTTATCGTCTCGGGAGATTTCTCACGCTTAGAGGGGTCTTTTCCGCCCGCAGGGTTATTTTCTTCCGTTTTTTCATTTTTGCACGGCTTTTGAATCTGATTCGCATCCGGCGCGTCGCCCCCTACAACCCCTATATTACCCTTATCCATATTATTATTTCTCATATTCTCAACGCTCAAAGTGCGCGTAGCGTGCGCGTGAGAAACATGTACTTTTCTATGCACTTTTTCTGTACCTTTTCCGGTACTTTTTTCTGCACCATTATTTGCACCTTTATTTTCATTAAAATCATCGTCGCCTCTAAGAGCCATCGAGCCGCTTGCGGGATCGTCGAGAATGGTACCAACTGGGTCTCCGTCGTTATCAATGTCAGGCAACTCAAAACCGTTATCTTTATACATGCGCGGCTGTACTAGCATGTCACCTTCAACCGTTATGATTCCATAGCGGTAGAGTTCCTGCAGACCACCCAGAATAGTAGCCGTTTTCCAAGGCAAATCGTTCTTCGACAGCATCTTCGCAAAATACTGCAAACGTGCCTGTTTATCGGGTGTTACGAGGCATTGTTGGGTGCAACTTCGCTTCCATGTCGGGTGCGGTTCCCAGTCGCGCAGACGGTAGGCACCAGGCATCGGCGGTTCGTTCAGTCGGCACAGCAGGAACAGGTAGACTCCAGCCGCCGATTCGGAGAGCGCTCGGCACCTCGGCGACGACAAGATGTCGCGGGTGAACAGCTGGATGTAGGGGTTACGTTTTCGTCCCATAATCTATATCGTTTTAATCGTTATCAGTCTTACGGAAGTGTGTCAAATCCCGTGCAGAATCCCGTGCAAAAATCGCGATAAGTTCGCACATAGTTTGATACATAGCTACGCACATAGTCTGATATATAGTTTGATACATAGTTCGCATCAAACTACATGCAAAACTACGCATCGTTTTCAGCGCAAAACTTGTGCATTTTACCGTGCAGTTTTGCGGATGACATGCAAAATCAGGGTAATTACAACCGTTATTATATATATAAAGGTATACCATAAATACAGTGTTTATATCCGGTTCTTTTTCTTGTTCAGCTCGATCTTCTTCTTGTCGTCGTCGCTGATATGCTCAAGAAACGAGTGCTCGAACTGCAGGCCGTAGGCAGGCTTCGACATACCCTTCTTGATGAAGCGCGTATGCTGGCGGCGCATGGACTCCCGCAGCCTCGGGTCGATGATGACCGGAAAATTGAACTGCACGAAGAAGCGCTCGACGCTCTCGTTCTGCTTACGCTTGAAGCCCTGCGAACGGGCGATGCGCTGGTCCTGATAGAACCACTGGGTATACTCATAGCAGAAGCGGTCGGTCAGCATGGCGGCGAACTTATACGCCGCGTCGTGCGACATCGAGTAGCAGGCATTCGTGCGGTAGGTACGCTTGCCTATCCACACTTCCCTCGGCATCTCGATGCAGATATAGTCGGAGGCGTTGTGGCGGTCCGACTTCTTCACGCCCGTCAGGGTGGCGGTCTCGCTGCTGTCAGGCCACTTGGTCTGGTCACGGTTCATGATGAGCATACTCCCGTCGGGGCACTTTCCCTTCAGGATATTGTTCCATGCATGCTGCGAGTAGCACATGCAGGTCTGGTTCTGCTCGGGGATGTTACGCAGCGTGTTGATCATCATCTGATACTCATGGTCGAAGTCGGCGAACTTCACCGGCTCCCACTCCGTCAGCTGATGATCCTCATCCCTGCCGCGCAGCCAGCAGGCCACGTACCAGGGTATCTTCAGATAGATATTTGCCATAGGTTCTTGGTTTTCTTCTTCACTTTTCTCTATATCGTTCAATGCCAGATGCCGCTCGTGACCAGTCAGGTTCAGGATATCGTCGACGGTGTAGCGCTCGATGCGGCTGACGTGGACATGCTGGCGGAGCCACCGCTCGATGACCAGCGCCAGCGAGTCGGCCGACGCCATCCTGGTGTCATAGCCCTTGAAGACACAGCCGATGCGGTCCCACACCACACCCAGCCTGTAACGCGGCGGGTGCTGTTCAGTCAGATAGAAGTCACTCATCACGCCGGCCTTCGACAGATAGGTGAACAGCTGCTCCAGGAGCTCCGGGTCAGCCCCTGCGAAGATGATGGTCATCTCACCGACATCCTCCTGCCAGTCCTCCGCGAAGGCGATGTTGCGTGCAGGGTGAGCCGGAAAGTCTCCCTTGTGTCTTGTGTGATGCAGATACGGCATCAATCGTTGATTCTGATGTTCGCTAAAGGTCCGTCTGTCTACCACTCGACACCGAATGGCCGCCAGCCGACGGGCTCTGGCACTTCTCCCCTGAGAGGCTTCAGCTCCCCGACGTCCATGTCAGGCATATCCGTCCTGGAGAACTTGATCTTGAAAGGCTCCTCGTCGACTATCATCCCTGACGGTTGTCAGTGAAATACTCGACGACACTCTGTATGCCGGCACTCTCCCACTCCTTCCAGTCGTCGACCGAGAAGCGCTTCGACACCGTGACATACGACTTCATACCACGGTCGGCCATGAACGCGCCGAACCGCTGGCGGTAGGCTATCTCACCGAGGAACCGCCAGAAGTCGCCTGGCTCATTCAGGTTGAACGAGTGCTCCTCGAACGACTGACCCTCGGCAGGCTTGGGCGGTATGCGGTAGAAATGGCGGAACACAGGGATGGAACCCTCGCCGTCGATCACCTTCTCACCCGTCTGCCGAACCTCGATGAAGATCTTCTCCTCGGTCAGCAGCCAGTTGATGAAGGCAATCTTCAGGGCCGAGATACCGTCAATCTCCCACTGAACGAACCCGTCCTGGAAGAAACGCTTGTAGGCGAAGTTCTCGCTTGAGCCGAACTTCTGCATCACCTGGTAGAGCTCCTTCTTCTCGTCGGCAGACATGTCTGAAACCGCCAGAATCCCCTGTGGAATTAAGATTTTCTTAAATATTTCCTTTGTCATCTCACATATAATTTGTAAATTTGGAGGCAAAATTAAGAAAATTATTTCTAATTTATATCATTACGATAATATCATTTTGATAATTTATATGTTTTTAAGATTTACGTGTATTTATGGACTATCACTACAAGAAAGAATTTTTCCGGGACTGGTACGCCAGGAATAAAGGGAAAATCACGAAAAAGGAGATTCTTCAGGTCATCAGGACCACGAGTGCCAACAACCTGCAGATATGGATGCTGGAAAAGGAGCCCGCTCCGATGAAGGACGGACAGACCGACACCGGCGACCGCGACTGGCTGCCGCTGCGCTGCATACTCAGGCTGTGCTCACACTACGACCTGAAACTGTCGGACTTCATCGAGGGTGCCGAGGACATCAAACCGAAGCCACGCAAGAAGGCGCAGGAAAACGCGGAGATAACCGAACTGCAGCTGAAACTGGCGGCGGCGAAACAGGAACTCGCAGAGGCCAAACTAGACTACGAGCGCGAGATCAACGCCATCCATGCCAATTACCGCGAACGCGAGGACAACATCCGCAAGGGCTACGACGAGACCATCCAGAAACTGCTCAGCCGTGTGCCAGAACAGCAACAAAAGGAATGGCCGCACATGCCGGTCAACGACGACGCCATATACGGCCAGACAGACGGAAAAAAGGGCTGATAGACTGGCTTGAAAAGAAGGAACCCAACTGACGCTCAGTTAGCCGCCCGCTTCTCTTCGCGCTCGGCCAGCGACTGGTTCATGCGGTACTGCTGCGGGGTAATCTCCTCCATACCCTTCGCACGGCACGGATAGGTACAGCCGATGTAATAGGTCGTCGAGCGCAGGAAGAACGTCGGTGTCGATTCCGACAGCCTGCCCTCCGGCAGTTCGGCACCGAGGATACGGTACAGCTGCTGCACGGTCATCACCGGCAGCTTCAATCGCTTCTGCTCGGCGATGATGGCCCGTCGCTGCTTACGAGAGGCCTGTATCGGTCGTCCCTGCTGGTCGGTCTGCTCACCGACGGGACGGAACGAGATCTTCGGCATCACGACCTTCTTCACAGTCTGGCCATCCTCCGTCGGCACACTGATCTCCTGAATCTTGTCACGCAGGTAGATGGTGTCCCACGAGTCCTTCAACTGATACTCACGGCTGGGTATCTCCACCGACTCGCGCACCGCCTCACAGGCAGGGACATAATACTGGTCGCCGTCCAATACCATGAACTTGCGCCACAGCTTCTCGTCGACCTTCTCCCCTTCGGCAAACGCCACGCAGGCCACGCCTCCCGCAAAGAACTGCGGATTGGAATAGAAATACTTCGCGCCGAATTTCTTACAGTAGTCGTCGGCTGCCTCCTCGCATTTCTGACAAGCGTGCCAGAAGCGGGTAATCGCCTTCCCCGTGGCTGATTCCACTGCCACACGGTAATAATGGCGCACATCCTGGCCCTGCGCCTCGGCCTTCTTCGTTGTTGATGGTTTCATAAGAAGATTTACGATTTATTTCAATTTTCAATGTTTTACTTTCCTATAAAGGAAGTACGCGATGGCGATGGCGATGCCAACAAGGATGCCACGGAGCCACGCCCACGTCTTCTGCCACCAGGTCGGACCACCGTCCATGTTCGTCTGCTTCGTCTGGTCGAACTGCTGCGATAGTGAATCCCGCAGGTGCGCCTCCATCTGCGTCAATCGGTCACTCCAGGTTGAATCCATCTGTGAGAGCGTCTTGTGCAGCTCGTTCTGCCAGCGCTCCTCGGTCTGTTGCCAGCGCTGCTGCTCCTGCTTCGATATCTCACGCTGGGTTGTGCGCTGTTCCTGGCGCATCTCACGACCAAGACTATCCACCCACGTCGTAATCGTCTCGGTGGTCGTCTCCTTCTGATGCTCCTGAGCGGCAAACTCCTGCATCGCCGCCCACACCGAGGCGGTCACGATGGAGTCGAGATCCACACTGGTCTGCTGATGGTGCCCGTCGTGCTTGGCCTCCGACGCCAGCGTGTCGGCATTCACCACATGCGTCTGATGCTCGTGGGTCTCCTTGTGCGACGCACAGCCGCACGCCGACACCAGCATAATCATAACAAATAATTTTTTCATAACTTTGACTTGATTTTATTTCAACGACAAAGTTAAATCTTAACGAAATAAAAAATGGGACGATTTCCGAACCTGTCATAAATCATCCCATCCGATAAGGGGTAAATCTCTGTAACTATTCGATAATGTCTTTCACAATCGCCGGAGCCAGCTTCGGTAAATCAAGCAATTGGCGTGCCTTCTCATAGACGGGTTCCATCGTCTGCCCCGACCAAAGCCGGGCATCCTCCTTGTTGATAGTTACATAAAATTGCCCGTTGCGCAGACCATTGTATCTCGCCCGCTGTAACAGTGACCTGACAGGCCCAGTGGTGTCCGATACCAGCTGCTGCCATTTGTCGGATGCCTCACCGGGGATATAGTCGGGCTCGTCCCTCACAAACAAGTCCTCCGACTGCTGCTCAGGCTGCCGGATGGCACCACGCTTACGCTCTACATCTCTGATATAATTCTCCATCATCGTCGTGGCATAAGCCACCACATTGTCAGGCTGCTTACGCTCCACAGCGTCACGGACATCATGGAAGCAATAACTCATGAATTCGTCCAGCTCCTCGTCCTGAATCCTCGCAACCAGTTCACGCAGGTCGTAAGCCCTGAAATCCCTGCACCAGTCGCACATCGTCCTCACCCACAGGTGGCGCTGCCGGCTGATACGCTTCTCCGCATCATGCTCAAGAGCCAGCCGTTTCTTGATGATGGTAAACTGAATATGACTCGGATTGCCGCGCTTCCTGCCATCCTCATAGAGCGGCTCATACTCAAAGGTGATGTCAATCTGGTCATCGTCCGAGAATGTGTCAAGTTCCAGTTTCGCAGGGTCAAGTATCTGCGACTGCACCTTGTTCCACTTATGGAAGGGGTTCTCCCACTTCGTCAGTGCCTCCAGCCGCTCGTTGGCCTCCTTCTGCGTAATCTCCTTGTTCTTCAGCTGCTCATTGATCTTGTTCAGCCTGTCGGCACGGGCAGTCTCGTCGTCGATACCCAGGAACTTACAGAAGTCCTTATAGTCCACCTTCTTGTGGCCCGCATCCTTGAACGATGCGAGGAAGGTGTAGATACGCGGCGTGCGCACCTTCTTGGATATCTGCGTGATCCTCGACAGATATTCCGTGTAACCCTTGTCCATCGACAGGAAGTCACGGATATTCTCATTGAGCATCACCACCTTCACCTTACCCGTCCGTCGGCTGTTGCCCATCGGCAGTTCCAGTCGGGCGAACAACGGTGCCACCACGTAGTTCATCTTGTCCTTGTAGGCTTTCGGGAAACCGATACGCTTGTTGGCCAGGTCTCTCAGCGCCTCTTCCAGATAGTCGTAGTGCTCAGGGATGATACCGAACTTCTTCGGCGATATCTCGATGGTCGTCGAGTCGCCCATCATCTCCGCATCGGAGAACAGACTGGGAAACTGCTTACCGTCCTCCTTATCGTTGATTGAGCGCAGTATCTTGTCCTGCATCTCGTCTAGGACACCAGCCAGGATACGCTGCTGCAGTAACGAGAAGTCACCGCTGATCTGTGAATAGACCACCGGGTTGTAAAGCCACTCCTTCGGCAACAGACCAGTCTCCTGCTGCTCCTGTTCCTCGTTCTTCTTTTTCTTCGCCATATACCTTTATATATAGTTACATACTTTTACCCCTCACCTCAGACGTGATAGTTACACGTTTTTACCCCTTGGTGCTGGAGTCTGACAGTTACATGTTTTTACCCCTCGTACAGGAATCTCCATAGATTGTATCCGACAGTTACCGGGTTTCGCCCATATAGTTACGGTTACAGCCCGAACAGTTACATGAAATTGCCCCTGCCCATAACGTGAAAGCCCTCTGCTGATACGGGTTTCAACCCGATTGGCCACACCCGTTAATTCTCTTAATAAAGAAAAGCTCTCTAAAAGACGATAGACTTCCTTATATAAATTAAAGGAGTCATGTCGTCTAAGGGGTAAATCTATGTAACTATCAGGCTTCATCGCCACACTTGTTAGGGGTAAATCCATGTAACAATACCTTTTCGTAGGTTAACCAGTCCATAGTTATGGCGACCTACGCTAAGGGGTAAATCTCTGTAACTATTTCTTGATTTCAATCTTCCCCTCCTGCACATCGAGCCAGAGGCCGATGGCCTGCACCACCATATCCTTCATTGTCTGTCGGCTTGTAGCACTGATCACCTTCAGCCTCACGTGCTGCGATGACGGAATCGGGATATTGATGTTCTGCGTCGGCTCCTGATACACCGAACCAGCGGGCATAGTGGTTTCACGCGCAGGTTCTAACATTGGACCATCTTTTGGACCAACTATTTGACCACCTTTTTGACCACCTATTTGACCACCGCCCTGCTCTTTTTTCTCTACTGCCTCGAAACCGCTCTCTGTGGTTTGCTCAGTCTGCTTGACCAATGGACTCTCACCGAAATTGAAAGGTCTCGCAGTTTTAACGTCTTCTTTCTTTTCCATAACAAAAATATTTTTATTAGTTTACTACTTTAATACTTTAATAGTTTTGGATTCATCGCCAACCAGTCCATAATCCTGTCCAGTTTCTGTAACTGTTCCTTAGTCTGCAGCTCACTGATACTCTCGATGACGACACGCTGGGCGACGATATGCCGACGGCTCAGCGGGTCTGCCACCTTCAGCACATCCGCCACCATCTTCGTTGTCACCTCCTCTTTCTTCATCGGCCAATACTTGAGGATAAATTCATCCACCACATAGTCAATCTCCTGCCATGTCCGCTTATATTCACTCTTGGCTGCGATGTTCCTGATCCACGAACTTTCCTTCTGGATATTCTCCACAAGCTCATGGATATTAAACTCCAGTCCGTCAGTGTCGAATTCCTCGGCACCCATTTCCGCACAGAGACGATTAAACTTCTCCCGTAGGTCCGTGATATTGTCGCTGATGATGATATACCTCTCCGCCGCCTTCACCGTCTCCCTCATGCGCAATTCCATTACCGTAACCATAGCCTATCAGTTAAACAGTTCCTTACAGAGCATTTCATAGTCGATACCGACAGGCGAGTAGGGTTTGTAATTGTAGATATCCTTCATCATCGTCTGTGCCTCGTTCATCTTCACGTTGCGACGGATCATCGTCTTACAGACATAACCCTTATACGACTTATTCAGATAACCAATAAAATCCTTCACGATACGCGGACGGGCATCCACCATCGTCGGCAGCAGGCCGCGCAGTTCCAAGTTCGGGTTTAGTTCCGACTGAACTTTCCGCATCGCCACCATAATCTTTCCGAGACCATTCACTGCCAGTCCCTCCATCTGTACTGGTACCAACAACCCGGTGGCTACGGTCATGGCGTTATAGGTGGTCTGCGATAATGCAGGCGGACAGTCTATCAAAACATAGTCAAACGACTCGATGATATTCGTCATCATAACCTTGGTGTGATTATCCAACGGAAGGCCGAAGCACTTCTGGAGTACCTTCTTCGGGTTCATTTGTCGGAACAGATCCGAGTCAATATCCTGGATATCCTCCGTCGTAGGCGACAGGAATACACCATCACGCTCAGTGGGATAGACAGGAATCTCCTCACCCTTACGTAGTGCATCGTAGATAGTTCTACCACTATTACCGTCAGAGTATCCGTTCAAGATACTCAGATGACACTGCGGGTCGAGATCCATCACCAGCACACGGTAGTCCTTATGACTGCGCACCAAGGCTGCAGCCAGGTTCTGCACGGTGGTGGTCTTCCCTACTCCACCCTTGTTGTTGACAACAGCCAACACTTCTTTCAACCTTGTTTCCATATTCTTTTGAAGTCAATTAATGTCGTCACGTAAAAACGCTACAAAGATAATACAAATTATAAATATATATCTAACTATCTAACTATTTTATTTATTTCTCTAACATCATTTAACTATTTAGCTTCCTATATAACTACCTATATTACTTCCTATATATCTTCTTAGATAACTATTTATCTATTTATCTAACTATTTATTTACCTTATATAATATATATAATATAGATAACTAACTATTTAAATAACTAACTATTTTAATAATAAAACTACAAAACTATTTTTATCCCTTCAGCAATCCTCCGGCCAGAAGGCCGAAGACAGCAGGACCAAGAAGACCGAAGTAATATATCATCACCAGTGTAATGGCTGCAGCACCGACGGCAGCGATGATCTTCTTACGCTGCTCCTCACGCTCAGCTTCCTCTGCCTCGCGGGCCTCACGCTCCATACGCTCCTCATACGCCCTCTGTTGCGCCATACGCTTAGCCTCGCGCTCTGCCTTGCGACGACGGCGACACTCAGCATTCTTCTCACGTTCAGATAGGGTAGGGGCCAGAGGCGTGCCGCTGTGGTAGGTCGCCGTAGCATTTATTTCGGTCACGCCCTGGTCGCCCTTAGCCGCATTTGTCGTAGTCCTTTTTTCGTCGTCGGTGTCAAACAGCGACAATTCCTGCGGCTCGTGTGCCTCCATAGTACCATCAGAATCATTAGATTTAAGTTTCTCATCATCTATCTTGGGGAGATTAGATCCTTCATCAGCGACGGGCTCCGTAACGGGCGACGAACTCTCCAGAAGGTGCAAATCCTTCGGGAACAGCGCAATCCAACCGCCATCCTCCAGACGGGTAATCCTTGTGCTCGGACACTTCTCGGGCAACACATCACCCATGCGCAGACCGCTACGCCAGTAGTCACCAGCCATAAGCCATACCTTGACGGCTGCAGGCCGACTGGCACCACCATTGTTCGGATAGACCGACTTATCACCCTGCACAGGCATCGACAGCGTGGCCATCCACACCTTGCGCAGCGTCTCGCGGCTCTCCTCAAACTCAGTGCCTGCAAACTCCTGATACACGTCCTCAATCAGCCGATCCACGTTCAGCGGATGACGCTCAGCCCAGTCCGATGTCATGCGGTCAATCATGAATACCTTGCCCGTTCCAGGCATCCGATGTTCAATGTTCGTTGTGAAGTCAAATTGTCTCATATTCCTTATTAATTATATTATTTATGGTGCAAAGATAACGTTTTTCCGTTATACTTGCAAGAAAATAACGGAAAAAGATTAGTTTATTAACATCTTTTATACCATTAATACGTTATTTTATGTAAAAAGATACTTTTATTCCGTTATTTTTCGTATCTTTGCAGCCCAAACCATCACGCAAAAGAGTTAAAGTATGGATGATAAGAAAACAATACGTGAAATCATAGAACAACGTATCAGTGCGGCAGGCATGTCGAAACGCGACTTTGCCAAGGCCATAGGTCGCACGGCAGGCAGTCTCAACGACCTGCTGTCATCACCATCATGGCCATCACTTGAGAAGATGGCCTCCGTACTCGGTATCAGTGTCGCCGAACTGGTAAGCGATGGCGAGCCACATTCCACACACACCGCCACCTGTCCACACTGCGGCCATGAGATAGAAATAACCATTGAATTGAAATAAGGTCAAAGATTGTGTTTATTGTTAGAATCGTAGTGATACGAGACGTTAATAAATCAAGTGAACTTATGAACTTTCCGATTAAGCGAGAGCAGAACCGAATCACATTCGGGTTATGCCGAGCGTGAGGAAAGTCGGGCGAAAGCCCAAACCATTCCCGTGATGCGTGAGCACCGACCGGGCAAGACTAAAAGGAGCGAGGGGGCCATCACGGCTGCCTCGCTCTTGGATTTGTTAGTTAAATCAGAATTAAATTAATAAATTTTAGAGAAATATTCGTTATATATTAGTGGCCGCCGCCAACATGAAGAAAAACAATATTATTAATGCAAGTGGTTAGGGGTAAGAGGTTAGTGGTTAGAGATTACTCTATCCCAAGTTTCGATTCAGAATATGGGCGATGCAAGCCTGGTCGTAGTGGTCGATGATCGCTTTCATCTTCAGCTTCGCTATCACCGGGTCGATGGCCTGCAGCAGAACATCCTTGTCACTGCCCAGCCAAGCCGCGTAGAGCGACAACGAGAAATCAGCCTGCGACAACATCGCACCCTGAATGACGAGCGACAATGGGGGTCTGGCAGACGACACAAAGGGGTCAGGCACTTTTGTGTCGCAGCCGATGATTGCCAGTTGACTGTCGAGCACCAGCGGATCCACTGCATAGTGAACACGGTCGAGATACCCGCTGAGTTCACTCTCCACCAACTCCTTCTGACTGCGCTGTGTCAGCAGCAGCAGCGCCTGCGTCCATCCCCGACGGAAGTAGTAGGCCAGTGTGCGCAACATCATCACGTCCACCTCCGGCACCGTCAGCACAATCACATGCTCATCGCCAGCCAGGCGA
>JAEEGJ010002232.1_pt1 | contig 117751 bp, 99 predicted proteins | sample 8958761 | NCBI WGS metagenome assembly JAEEGJ01 (sample SAMN16246546, study PRJNA631951) | gut metagenome | biome: gut microbiome; feature: rumen; material: RS-attached | host: Bos | place: Iran: Karaj | collected 2018-10 | reverse complement strand
CTCTCAGCGTTTTGCTCACTTTTTTCGCTTGGTCGTGTTTCTTTCGCGTCCGTTATTCTCGATCTTTCGATCATGAATTGACTTGGCTTGTTTGTTGATGCACTATATAGTTTTCAAGGTGCTTCGCTGTCTCCGTTTTGCGGGACAGCTTCGTTAGTATATCGCAACACTCTTCGTTTGTCAACACCTTTTTGCAAACTTTTTTCAAGTTTTTTCGGTCCCCGTTCCCGGTTCCCTCTCCGGCGCTGCTCGCTTCCGTGCCGCGAACGTCGCCTATATTACTCCTTCTTCCTTCAATTGTCAATACCCTTTTTTGACTTTTTTCGTATATCTTTTCGGTTTTTTGCCGCATCCGGAATGCAGGTTGAAAAAGCGGCGGCGGTATGCTATAATACCTGCATCCCTTATATGATATGAAGGAAACGGAGGTTATGTTATGGCAGCGACCCGAAAGGCTTCGGAGATCCGCGCAGCGCGGAAGCAGCTTCGCGCGGTCACCTCTGTGCGCCGTTCCGTTTTCTATTTTATGCGTACGATCCTGACGCTGATCGTGATCGGTGCGCTGTGCATTCTTTCCTTTATATCTGCCGCCCGGGTCAGCAACGCCTATATCCTCGTCAACGAAGGGATGTCCCTGCGCGCAGCATGTATTCTGAAGAACAGCTCCGAAAACGATCTGACTTCCTACTTCAGCTTCGGCTGTATCCAAAGCGACGCCGACGCGCGAAAGAACGACGCCGCACCGTATGCGGCAATGACCGTTTCTTCCTATGAATATAGTTTGAAGATCCATAACCTGCATATTCTGCCGTGGCAGATCGGCACCTATGTGGACGTCGTGGAGCAGATCCGCGGCATCAGAGGGTCTTTCGCCGCGGAATCCGGCGCCGGCGTCTCCGTTCCGGAATGGACGCCGCGCAAATACCGTCTGCATCTTGCCAAAGCGGAAGGACACTGGATGATCGAATCGATCGAGCTTTTGGAACTGAATCCGAAGATGGACGTCCCTGCAACGCCGGATCCGGATGCGGAACCGCTCCCGATCGTGACGCCCACTCCCGTTCCCACGGACACGCCCGCTCCCGCAAATGATTGAGCCGTATTCCCCTGCACATCCTGTTTTGCTTGCACCGATGGCCGGTTACACGGACGTCGTATTTCGTACGCTCTGCACCTCGTTCGGCTGCGATCTCTGCTGCACGGAAATGATCAGCGCAAAGGGGCTGACCTTCGGCAACGAAAAGACCGGCGGCTATCTCGCGGTCGGTGAAGAGGAGGATCGGATCGCGGTACAGCTGTTCGGGCACGAACCGGAGATTCTGGCGAAAGCAGTCTGCGTCACAGCCGACCGTCTCGGTCCGTATCTTGCCGCCGTCGATCTCAACATGGGCTGTCCCGCGCAAAAGATCGTATCGAACGGCGACGGCAGCGCGCTGATGCGCACGCCTGCGCTCGCGGGAGCGATCGTCGAAGCGGTCAAACGGGTCTCCCCCGTTCCCGTCACGGTGAAATTCCGCAAGGGCTGGGACGACGACACCTGCGTCTCCTTTGCAAAGGTCCTGGAATCCGCCGGCGCCGATGCGATCTGCCTGCATCCGCGAACGCGCGTGCAGCAGTACCGAGGCACTGCAGACCGGTCCGCCATCGCGGCGGTCAAGGCGGCTGTCCGCATCCCCGTGATCGGCAACGGCGACATCACCGACGGCGAAAGCGCCGTTTCCATGCTGCGTGAGACCGGCTGCGACGGCGTGATGGTCGGACGCGCGGCGCTTGGGCAGCCGTGGATCTTTCGTGAGATCAAAGCGGCGATCGCCGGAACGCCCTATGCCCCGCCGACAGCTGCCGAGCGGCTGGAGGTTGCGATCCTGCACGCCGAACGCATCGAAGCGAGCAAGGGTCCGCACGGGCTTGTGGAGCTTCGCAAGCATCTTCCGCGTTATCTGCACGGGATGCGCGGCTCGGCTGCGCTGCGCACGCGGCTGAACGAAGCAAAAAACGCGGCGGAAATCCGTGAGTTTTTGCTTGACAGTCTCAACGACATAACTATATAATGATATGATTCCCAATACGGAGAAAAAGGAGAAACACTATGGCTGGCATTTTGATGACTCGCGAAGATTACGAAAAGCGCAAGGAACATCTGCAATATCTGAAATCGACCCGCACCCTTGAGATCGCGGAAATGCTGAAGATCGCACGCGGCTTCGGCGATCTTTCCGAAAACGCGGAATATGACGCCGCTAAGGACGAGCAGGCGAAAAACGAACACGACATCGCGGTCCTCGAAGAGGAGCTTCGCACCGCGCAGATCATTGAGCATTCGGCGCAGTCCGGCGATAAGATCACGATCGGTTCCAAGGTGACCGTCCGCAATGCGGCGCTCGGTTCGGAAATGCAGCTGGAGATCGTCGGCTCGATGGCGGCGGATCCCGCGCTCGGCAAGATCAGCAACGAATCCCCGATCGGCGAGGCGCTGCTCGGCCGTCAGGTCGGCGACACCGTTCCCGTCGTCACCCCCGGCGGAACCATTCACCTTACGGTCGTAACCATTCATTGAATCGGAGTATAATATAATGGAAGAAACACGCATCCCGCAGGAATCGCAGGAGTTCAGCGAGGAACAGCTCTCCGAGCTTCTTCAGATCCGCAGAGATAAGCTTTCCGCACTGCGCGAGGCGGGCAAGGATCCGTTCTCGGTCATTACATTCCCGCAGTCGCATCACAGCGCTGAGATCGCAGCAGATTTTGACGCGCTCGAAGGCAAGGAAGTCAGCATTGCCGGACGTATGATGTCCAAGCGCATCATGGGCAAGGCGAGCTTTGCGCACGTTCTGGACGCCGCAGGCGATATCCAGATCTACGTTCGCCGCGACGACGTCGGCGAAGACGCGTATGCCGATTTCAAGGCGTACGACATCGGCGACATCATCGGCGTTAAGGGCTTTGTGTTCAAGACGAAGACCGGCGAGGTTTCCGTGCATGCGCAGGAAGTCACGCTGCTTTCGAAGTCACTGCGTCCGCTGCCCGAGAAGTTCCACGGCCTCCGGGATCCGGAGCTTCGGTACCGTCAGCGCTTTGTCGATCTGTTCATGAATGCAGGCGTACGCGAAACGTTCAAAAAGCGCAGCGCGATCATTGCGGAGATCCGCCGCTACCTCGACAGCGAAGGCTTTATGGAGGTCGAAACGCCCGTGCTGAACACGGTCGCCTCCGGCGCGTCCGCGCGTCCGTTCGTGACGCATCACAACACGCTCGACATCGACATGTATATGCGCATTGCGACCGAGCTGCATCTCAAGATGTGCATCGTCGGCGGTCTCGAACGCGTGTATGAGATCGGCCGATTGTTCCGCAACGAGGGCATGGACGCCACGCACAATCCCGAGTTTACAACGATCGAGATCTACCAGGCGTACACAGACCTTCGCGGCATGATGGAGCTTTGCGAACAGATCATGTCCCGCTGCTGCAGGCTCGTCAACGGTACGACAAAGATCAGCTATCAGGGACAGGACGTCGACCTCACGCCGCCGTTCCGCCGTATGACCATGAACGACGCGGTCAAAGAGTATACCGGCAAGGACATCTATGCCTGCAAAACCGACGAAGAAGCCCGCGCGATCGCGAAGGAGCTCGGCATCGAACTGAAGGATCCCGAATCGACCAAGGGCAAGGTGCTTGCCGAAGCGTTCGACGCGTTCGTCGAGGATAAGCTGATCCAGCCGACGTTCATTACCGATTACCCGATCGAAAATTCCCCGCTGACCAAGCTGAAGACTGGCAGCAAGGACATCGTCGACCGCTTCGAGGTATTCATCTGCGGGCACGAATACGGCAACGCGTATACCGAGCTGAACGACCCGATCGACCAGCGCGCGCGCTTTGTGCAGCAGGCAAAGGAACGTCAGAAGGGCGACGACGAGGCGATGCAGATCGACGAGGACTTCATGCTCGCGATGGAATACGGCATGCCCCCGACGGGCGGCATCGGCATCGGCATCGACCGTCTGTGCATGCTTCTGACCGACGCGCCGACGATCCGCGACATCCTTCTGTTCCCGACGATGAAGCCGATCGGCCAGCAGAAGAAAGAAAAGGCGCAGGAGGCGCCCGCCGATTTCGAATGCGCCTGCTTTACCTGTCCCTCTCAGGAGGCATGCAAGGCTGCGCAGGAAACCGAAAAAGCGGCGCCCGTTGAAGAAAAGATCGACTTCAGCAACGTGGAGATCGAACCTCTGTTCAAGGATTTCGTCGACTTTGAGACCTTCAGTAAGTCCGATTTCCGCGCGGTCAAGGTGCTTGCCTGCGAAGCGGTCCCGAAGAGCAAGAAGCTGCTGAAGTTCACGCTGGACGACGGCACGGGCGAACCGCGCACGATCCTGTCCGGCATCCATGCGTTCTATGAGCCGGAAAGCCTCATCGGCAAGACCTGCGTGGCGATCACCAATCTCCCGCCGCGTCCCATGATGGGCATCGAATCCTGCGGCATGCTGCTTTCCGCGATCCACAGTGAAAACGGAGAAGAACGGCTGAACCTTTTGCAGCTCGATCCGCACATCCCGGCAGGCGCAAAGCTGTATTAAACCGTCACAACATAGCACCTCGGATTCGTCCGAGGTGTTTTATTGTATCCGGAATCCCCGCCAAAGCGGCGTTAGTTTCGGGATACAAACGGCGACAGCCGCCCTGCGCGGGCGGCAGTCGAACTTTTTGCCTTGATATCTGCATGCCGGTCCGAACGCGATTCCGGATCGTCGCGTCTGTCATTTATGCCCCGATATGCGCACTGCTTCAGGGTAGACACGAGAGATGACGGAATAGCAGCGACCGATCAGGTAATAGGCCTCCTCCGCAAGCTCCTCGGATGGCAGGGCGACCGGGAACGGGAACGTGTATCTGTGGCAGAACTGCCGGTCCGGGCGAACGATCCCGAACACGCCGATCGGGCTGTCGAGGTTCCAGTCCAACAAGGTCTCCTTCAACGTCTCATAGCCGGGTCCGATCTCCATGATGATGGCGGTGTAGATATGCAGCAGATGCATGTTCTCATCGAACGGAGTCACCATCAGCTCCATCAGAACGCAGTCCCCTGCGTCCGTCACCGGCAGCAGCGCGCGCAGCGCATCCCCGATCTGATCGTCCTCGCCTTTCAGCCATGCAGTCTCCACGTTCAGCGTTTTCAGCCGCTGTTCGATATCCTCCCACGCGGTTTTTATCTGCTTCGCATCCACGTTATGATCCTCCCGTTATCCCAGTTTTTCTGTCAGGATATCCAATGCGCCTTCGGCGTAATCTCCGTCTTGCATCGGGTTGACTCCCATTGCGTGTATGAATGCTCTTGCCATTATCTTATCACCGTCGCTGCCGTTTTTCGCCATCTTAAGCATATGCGCAGCACGTTTTCTTCGGATCTGCGCGTACAGCGCCTTCTCGTCCGAGTACCCTCTGCTCTGCAGGTATATCTTCCATGCGCGGTCGTCGGTGATATGGGCTTTGGTCTCTTTTCCGACCGTCTGCTTCACATCCGCCACCACATTTTTGAAATCAACGCCCAATTCTTCCGCCAATACATCCCTGCGAATGCTGCGGCTCTTCACCATATTGTAGATGCCGCCGCCGGCTCCGACCGCGGCACCCGCAGCGCCCAGCGCGATGCCGACCGGAGCGGTTACACCGCCCAACGTGGTTGCACCGCCTATGCCGGACAGTAAGCCGCCCAGCGACTTCAAAAAGCCGCTTCTTCTGTTGCGCTTCTGGATTTGACTGCCCTGGACCATCGTGCGTCGCATCTTCTTCTGATCCGAGGTAAGACCCTGTTCATTGTTGAATTCGATAGCAGAGAGTTCGCCGATTTGTTGATCAATGGTGTGTTTCCTCTTTGCGCCGCGGATTCCCTGGTAAAGCCCGGCGCCGAAATTGGCTGCGCCCGAGATCAGGGAAAGACCGGGCATCATTGTTCCGCCCGCAACTTTTTTTGCGATCGCCCCTGCTGCCTTTGTGACATGGATGCCGGGTATCTTGGTCATATTGGCGATAAGGGACATCGTTCCGGAGGTAGCGGAGGCGAGCGCGCTGCCGGTCAGAGCCGAGTTTGCGACCATGTCCCCCCTGCTGCCGCCGGCAAACACGTTTTTCATGTCCCGCAGCGTCGCGGCACCTGTGCTCAAAAAACTCGCGGTTCCGGTGAGCATGCCCAGACCGCCGAGAATTCCCGCCGCGCCGGGCGAGATGCCCGCGCCCCATACGCCGTGCTTCGCGTACCAGCCATCGCCCAGCGACGCAATAAAGTTGCCGGCGCCGGTAAGCGCTCCGCCGATTCCCTGACCGGCCTTCGCAAGCCCGTTCGCCTTGTTTACATGCTTCCAGATCCCTGCGGGTTTTGCCGCCGTGGGGGTGAGCCTGTGGTGATTTGATTCATAAGGATTATTGATTTCGTTTTCCATTTCAGGATCGGCGTCAGCCGCTCCGTCGTTAACGTCGATAGCAAGCGGTGCTCGCGGATTGGCGTCAGTCGCTCCGTCGTCAGCGTCGACAGCAAGCGGTGCTCGCGGATTGGTGTCAGTCGCTCCGTCGTCAGCGTCGACAGCAAGCGGTACTCGCGGATCCGCATCTGCATCCGCATCATCGGCGTCCATCTGCCCTGTGGATTTTTTCGTATTGTAAGACGCCGCCAGCTGTGCGTTGCTCTTCTTCTTTGCCTGCATGGGACCGGATGCTCCTGCTGCGGTGGTCGTCGACAGGGCTGCGGTCGGCGCGGTGATCTGTTGACCTGCCGCTGCCATGGCGCCCTCCCGGTCCGCCCTCGCCTCCAATGCCGGATCGTTTAAAAAGCCCGCGCCGGTGACTTCGCCTCGCTGCTGCGAAACAACGTGGCTCAGCTCATGTCCGAGAAGCGTCTGCCCGGAGCGGCTTGAAAAGTCGAGCATGCCCGGTGCGAAAACCACCTTTTCTCCCACGGTCACGGCCTGCGCGCCGGCGTCGGCAACCGCCTGACTCCGATACAGCCGTACCGCGGAAAGGTCCGTGCCGAACGCGTTCTCAAATTTTTCCCGGATCGCGCCGGGAAGATCGACCGGAGAACCGGACGCGCCCGAAGACGACAGGTCTGCGCCGAACGCAGTCGGATATCCCTGCGCGGGATTGAGATCCGACTTCTGCTTCGGCGTCTCCTGCCTTTGGACGGCTTTTCGCTGTTCATAAGAATGCGTCACGGTCATTTCCTCAATCGTCGGTAGTCAAAGTGAATCCGATGCGGCAGATAAACCGCGATTTTTCGATCAGTCGTGCCCCGATATGCGGACCGCTTCGGGGAAAACGGCGGCGACCACGTCGTAGCAGCGGTCGATCAAATATGCCGCCTGCGTCGCGAGCTCCTCCGGCAATGCGCCGCAGGGGAACGGGAAGGTATAGCGGTGATAGAACGTTCTGCTCGGACGATAGATGCCGAAGGCGCCGATGGGACTGTCCAGATTCCAATCCAGCATTTCCTCTTTCAGCGCTTCGTACCCCGGGCCGACCTCCATGATGAGACTGGTGAACAGATCCAGAAGATCCATATCTTCATCGAGCCGGGTCACCATGACCTCCAGCAGCACATGTTCGCCCTTTTTCGTCACGGGCAGCAGCGCGCGCAGCGTCTCCCCGATCTGATTTTCCTCGCCGGAAAGCCACGCGGTCTCGATGTTCAGTTTGTGAAAACGTGCCTCCAGCTCCTCCATCATGGTTTTGACCTGATCTGCATTCATGTTTACGTCCTCCCGTTATTTCAGTTTTTCGGCCAGAAGATCCAGCGCGCCTTCGGCGAAGGTCGGGCTGCCGCTGGCGGTCTGTGCATTCGGTTTGACGCCCATGGACTCTATGAAAGCTGCTGCAGTGGCGTCTCCGGCAGCGGCCTGATGCAGCATATGCGCGGCACGGCGTTTGCGAATATCCGCGTACAGCTCATCCTCGCTCATGTTGGGATTTGTCTTGCTTTTCAGGAAGATCTTCCATGCGTTGCGTCTGCTGATATATTTGCCGCCTCCGGCATTGGCCCTGACGTCTTTCAGCACTTCGCTGTAGCTCCTTCCGCCGTACTCCTGCGCGATCGCGTCCTTGCGAAGCCGACGGTTTTTCCAGATATTATAGATGGAGCCGATCCCGTTGACGAGCGCGCCGGCGGCGCCTAAACCCAGACCGGCAGCCGACGTTACGCCGCCCAAAGATAACACTCCGCCAATGGCGGAAAGCCCGCCGCCAAGCACCTTGGTTCCTCCGAGGATCGCGTTTCTCTTCTGCACCTCTCTGCCATGTCGCATCGTGCGCAGCATCATTTTCTGATCATCGGAAAAGGTTCCATTCGGGCCTTCCGGAACCATATTTCCCATCTGCTCTTCGATTTCGTCCTTCCGATTACTAGCCCGCTGCAGCTGAGAAAGCCCGAGGAGGGCGTTGACGCCGCCTGTTGCAATGGACAGCCCCGGCACGAGATTCTGCAGGCTGCCCCCCGCTTTCAGCGCGGTCGCAGCCGTGGAAGAAACGGCCTTTGCGATGGAAGCGCCGCCGGAACCGATGTTGCCTAGACCGGCGAGCATTTGCAAGCCGCCCTCAGCCGCGTCTTTTTTGCTTGCGCCGGCTTTCCTGTTCCGCAGACTTCGAATCATCGAGGTGAAGCCGGTGTATGTACCCATGAGACCGGAAAGAACCCCGAGTCCGCCGGACGCGAAGGACGCCACAGGCGTCGCGCCCCACGTTCCTCCGTCTTTCAGCACGTCCGGATTTGTACGGGCATAATGCGTGTCCGTAAACTTCGACACCGAATTAAGCCCGTGCTGGGCTGCGGCGACATAGTCGGTGCCGCCCTTCACCTTTTTCGAAAACCAACTCGGGTTGTGCGCCGTTTCACCGATGTGTTGATAAGCGTTTTGGTCGGGTCCGATCCCACTGTTCAAAATTGAGTTGGCCGGTCTGCTGGCACGACCGAGTCCGCCGTAAGTAGCCGCCATGCCGTCGATGTCCTTTTTCGCCTGCATGGGACCGGATGCTCCGGCTGCGGTGGCCGACGACAGGGCTGCGGTCGGCGCGGCGATCTGTTGCCCCGCCGCTGCTATGGCGCCCTCCCGGTCCGCCCTCGCTTCCAGCACCGGATCGTTCAAAAAGCCCGCGCCGGTGACTTCGCCCCGCTGCTGTGAAACGACGTGGCTCAGTTCGTGTCCGAGAAGCGTCTGCCCGGAGCGGCTTGAAAAATCGAGCATGCCCGGTGCGAAAACAATCTTTTCTCCCATGGTCACGGCCTGCGCGCCGGCGTCGGCAACCGCCTGACTCCGATAAAATCTGACCGTGGAAAGATCCGTACCGAACGCGTTTTCGAATTTTGCCCGGATCGCGCCGGGAAGATCCACCGGATGACCGGACGCGCCCGAAGACGACAGATCTGCGCCGAACGCCGTCGGAGATCCCTGCGCTGGATCGAGCTCCGATCTCTGTTTCGGCGCTTCCTGCCTTTGGGCGGGTTTTCGCTGTTCGTAAGAATAGGTCATTGTCATTCCCTCGGTCGTCGGCGATCAGCGTGTATCCGTTGCGGAAGATAAACCTCGTTTTATCGATCAGTCATGTCCCGAAATGCGTACCGCTTCGGGGAAGACGCTTGCAGCCACTTCGTAACAACGGTCGATCAGGTATGCCGCCTGCGTCGCCAGCTCCTCCGGTAATGCGCCGCATGGAAACGGGAAGGTGCAGCGGTGGAAGAACGTCCTGCTCGGACGATAGATGCCGAAAGCGCCGATGGGGCTGTCCAGATTCCAGTCCAGCATGACCTCCTTCAGTTCCTCATACCCCGGACCGACCTCCATGATAAGACTGGTGAACAGATCCAAAAGATCCATATCTTCATCGAGATGCGTCACCATAACCTCAAGCAGCATGTGGTCGCCCGTTTTCGTCACGGGCAGCAGCGCGCGCAGCGTCTCCCCGATCTGGTTTTCCTCGCCATCCAGCCAGGCGGTCTCGATGTTCAGTTTGTGAAAACGTGCCTCCAACTCCTCCATCATGGTTTTGACCTGTTCTGCTTTCATGTTTACGTCCTCCCGTTATTTCAGTTTATCGGCCAGAAGATCCAGCGCGCCTTCGGCGAAGGTCGGGCTGCCGCTGGCGGTCTGTGCGGACTGCTTAACGCCCATGGATTCTATGAAAGCCGTTGCAGTGCCGTCTCCGGCTGCAGCCAAATGCAGCATATGCGCGGCGCGGCGTTTGCGGATATCCGCATACACATCGTCCTCTTTGGTATCTCCCAATCCCTGGCTTCTCAGGAAGATCTCCCATGCTTTGCTTCTGCTGATATGTTTGTCTCCGAGACTTTCCCTGACGTCCTTCAGCACTTCCGAATAACTCTTGCCGCCGTACTCCTCCGCGATCGCGTTCTTGCGAAGCCGACGGTTTTTGAAAATATTGTAGATGGAGCCGATGCCGTTGACAAGCGAACCGGCAGCGGAAAAACCGAGTCCCGCAGCCGACGTTACCCCGCCCAAAGAGAGAATTCCGCCTAAGGTGGTAAGCCCGCCGCCAAGCACCTTGGTTCCTCCGAGGATCGCGTTTCTCTTCTGGATCTCTCTGCCGTGGCGCATCGTGCGCAGCATCATTTTCTGATCATTGGTAAGGGTTCCCTGAGGACCTTCCGGAACAATGCTTGCTATCTGCTCATCGATTTCATCCTTCCGATTACTGGCCCGCTGCAGCTGTGAAACCCCGAGGATAGCGTTGACGCCGCCTGTTGCGATGGACAGCCCGGGCACCAGATCCTGCAAGCCGCCCCCTGCTTTCAACGCGGTCGCAGCCGTGGAAGAAACGACCTTTGCGATGGAAGCGCCGCCGGAACCGATGCCTCCGAGACCGGCGAGCATCTGCAAGCCGCCCTCCGCCGCGTCCATTTTGCTTGCGCCGGCTTTTAGGTTTCGCAGATTCCGAATCATCGAGGTGAAGCCGGTATAGGCATTCATGCCGCCGGTGATCACTCCGAGTCCGCCGGAAATGGCGGACGCCGCAGGCGACGCACCCCAGGTTTCTCCGCTTACCACCTTGTCCACATCGGAACGGGCAACATGTGTGTCCGTAAACTTCGACGCCGTGTTCAGCCCGTGCTGCACTGCAGCGATATGTGGGGTACCGTTCTTCATCACTTTGGAGAACCCGCTGGCGGAGTGCGCTTTATCACCGCTGTTTTCATACGCGTTATCGGTATCGACCGGACTGTTCAGGATCGAGCTTGCCGGCGTATCGGTATTGCCGAGTCTCCTGTAGCGGCTCACCATGGAGTCGGTACTCTCCTTTTTTGCCTGCATGGGACCGGATGCTCCGGCTGCGGTGGCCGACGACAGGGCTGCCGTCGGCGCGGCGATCTGTTGCCCTGCCGCTGCCATGGCGCCCTCCCGGTCCGCCCTCGCCTCCAGTGCCGGATCGTTCAAAAAGCCCGCGCCGGTGACTTCGCCCCGCTGCCGGGAAACAACATGGCTCAGTTCGTGTCCGAGAAGGGTCTGCCCGGAGCGGCTTGAAAAATCGAGCATACCCGGTGCGAAAACAACCTTTTCCCCCATGGTCACGGCCTGCGCGCCGGCGTCGGCAACCGCCTGACTCCGGTAGAATTTGACCGCGGAAAGATCCGCACCGAATGCGTTTTCGAATTTTTCCCGGATCGCGCCGGGAAGATCCACCGGATGACCGGACGCGCCTGAAGACGACAGATCTGCGCCGAACGCCGTCGGAGATCCCTGCACGGGATTGAGCTCCGATCTCTGTTTCGGCGCTCCCTGCCTTTGGGCGGGTTTTCGCTGTTCGTAAGAATAATTCACGGTCATTCCCTCGGTCGTCGGCAATCAAAACGCATCTGACATGGGAGACAAATAGGAAAAATCTATCTGTTATCCCATATCATAATATATCATATGATCCGATGCAGTTCAAGCAGATATTGAGAACAAGGACAAAGCAGGCGTTTCCGCCGCTTTCTTCAGTCCTCATCGTCGAACACAGATCGGATCAGCTCCGTCCTTTTGCTCTCGTTAGCTCCGTAATACTTCAGGGAGAGCATGGTGCAGTCGTCGGGCTGCGGCTCGTCCGCAGAAAAGCGATCCACTGCCTGCTTCACGGTCTGGATCAGCACGCTGGGCGTCGCTTCCGGTTCGTGGTTCAAAAGCTCGAGTACGCGCCGATCTCCGAAACGCTCGCCCTTTTTGTTGCGCGCATTCCGAATGCCGTCGGAGAATATGAACACGCTGTCCCCCGGACAGAGCTGGAAGCCGTGGTCGCGGTAGCGGGAGCTCTCCGCCGCGCCGACCTCCGGGAAGCCCTCATACTCCAACTGTTCGAACTGCTTCCCCGCGCGGTGCAAAAGCGGCGATTCATACCCGGCATTGATGGCAATGCCCTTGCCGGAGGACAGTTCGAGGACGGCGAGCCATACCGCGGAGGACAGTCCGGTCTTGTACGAGATCATCTGTTCGCTGACGCTCTGCAGCACATCCGCGGGCGTAAAGCTCTGCATGGCGCGGCTCTTGATCAGCGTTTCGAGGATGACCATGTTGAGAGCGGCGGGAATGCCCTGTGCAGATACGCTGCCGACTACCATAGCCAGATGGTCGTCGTCGATGAGGAAGAAGTCGTAGAAGTCGCCGCCGATCTGCTCGCTGGGGGAAAGCAGCGCATAGATATCAAAATCATTTCTCTCCGGGAACGCCGGATAATCGTTGGGAAGTATCTTGGCCTGGATGCGTTTTGCGAGACCGAGCTCCGCGCTGATACGCTCGCGGTCAGCCGTTACGGCAGTAAGCTGTCCGATGTAATCGTGGAGATCGTTGTCCATCTTTCGGAAGGAATTGGCAAGCTCTTCGAGCTCGTCGCCGGTGTGGATCTCCGGATCGAAGCGGGTTTTGCTCCGCAGCGAGCCGACTTCGCTTCCGAACGCGTTGTTGAGTTTTTCGATCGGATCAATGACCACCCGCCGCATGACCTTAAACAGCAGCAGAACGCCTATCCCGGTCACGACAAGGATCGAAATAAAGATGAGTCCCAAATAGTTGGTGAATTTCATGACCATCTTGTTAATCGAAAGGTCTGTTCCGACCAATGCGACGGGCTCGCCGCTGCTGTCGAATATGGGGGAGTACGCCGTGAGCAGGTTGCCCCAGGTTTTATCCGAGACCCTCACGTATTTTTCCTCCGGCGTGCGGCTGAACGCAAGCTCCGCCGCTTTCCTTTCCTTGGGTTGAATGTTCTCAATATGCCCCTGCGGCAGCGGGTGCTCCGAAGTCGTGGCGTCCCAGATATAGAGCAGACCTTCATCAACCGGTACGCAGACGTAATAGTACAAAACGAAATCGTTCTCATCCTGAATGGCGTTCAGGAAGGTTATGACCTCGTTATAGTACTGATCGCTGTAATAGAGTTTATCCCCGTTCTCTTTGGTACCGACAACGTTCAAATACTTCCGGACCTGGTCGCCGTCGATCATGCGGGCGCCGGAACGGGATAGCGCAAACGCGTTTGCGGTTATTTCGTTGATTTCAACGCTGGAAGAATAGATCCCCACGGCTGCCGAGGTGCAGATCATGATAAACAATGCGAAAAGCAGCATGCCGATCATCAGCTTCGTGCTCAGCTTCTTTTTCTTCGTGCTCTTCATCCGAAAGAACTCCTTTCCTCCGTCAATACCGCCGCAGCGCTTATGAAAGCTCGGAGATGATCTCGAGCATATCCCTGCCGACGCCTGCCTCAAACGTCGCCCGCTTCGTGTGGGAACGGATATAGTTCGCAGCTATGCCGCCCGAGGCATCTCCGCCGATATCAAGTGGATCCTTTCCGCCCATCGGCGCGAGCATTTTCAGGTGCAGAATGTTTTCCTCGGGCTTGATCGCGCATTCGATCTTGACGTCCGCATCCGCTCCGCAGACGCGGCAGCAGAGCGTAAACATCTCGTCCGCGAGCAAAATGTGCTTGGCCCGATCCTTCGGATCGATCCTGCCTTCTTCAAGGGTCTTGCGCATGAACTCGGTCACAAGCGGCGCATCCTCCGGAACGGAACGCACGAGCGTAAAGACAAAGTCCCGATTGCCCTTGACGTATTCGATCGCGATCGCTGCATAGCTCAGAATATCGTCGTCACTCTCGCAGAAAGCGGATGCCTCGTTCTGCACGAAACCCAAAAGCTCCTCCGTGCTCCGGCACCGGCTCCGGCTTCGGTTGAGCACGGAAAGAAGCTCCATGTCGCGGAAAAGTTCGCCGCTGCTGTTCTTCATCTCTCCAAGATCGGAGGTGCAGAGGAACAGAAGGTCGCCCTGATCCAGCCGCAGGATCTCGGAGCGATAGCTGACGCTCTCATTCGCGCCGAGAGGATCGTAGACAGGGGTGTTGAGCCATTCATAGCGCTCGTCGCTTCGCATCAGCAGCGGCAGCTCGCTGCCTGCGTTGACGAAGCTGAAACGGCCGTTCAGGGTGTTCATCACGCAGACAAGCGCGTTCACGCGGTTGCGTCCTCCCAGATCGTAAAGTTGCGCGTTTACGTCGGACATCGTCTCGGTAAGAGACCTTCCCAGGCGGAGCTGGCTGCGAATCGTGGTCTGCGCGACTACGGCGAACAGCGCCTCCGCGATATCGCTGCCGGGAACCTGTCCGACCGAAAAGCAAACCGTGTTCTCGTCAAGAAAGAAGTGATCGTAGAACACGCAGCTCGATCGCTTCCCGGGCTGAATGCCGCCGGCAAGCGAAAAGGTCATGCTTGCCAGACGGTTTTTCAAAGCCTGCGGAAGAAGCGAAGCGCAGATCCCATCAACCACCGCAGACTTGTAGCGCTCCTCCGCGGCCGGGTCCCCGCCGGTTCCTGCGCTTGTCTGCATCCGGGCTTCTTCACACGTCTCGATCAGCGCTTTCGCCGTCTTTCCGGGCGCGCCGCCGATCCGTTCCGCCTCTGCGCGCAGCGCTTCCGGGGTACGGTTTTCGGTCGCTTCGGTGAGCTTTTTCAATCTTCTCATCGGGATCAGGACCAGAAACAGTATGAGAAGGAGGGCGACGACGGCGCACAGCAAAAGCGTCGCAAGCACCGGGATCATGATCGTTTGCATTCGTCTCAGTCTCCTTCCAAAAGATCGGCGTATTCGCGCAGCTGTTCACGCACGACGACGATCTCGTTCTTTTTCATTTCGGTAACGGCGGCTCGCAGCAAGTGACGCATTGCGATCGGCTTGTCTTCTCCCGCCGCCATGAATGCCGCGGACATGACGATGTTCTTGATATGACCGCCGGAAAGCTCGAATTTTTCTCCGAGGAACCTCCAGTCGATCTGCGGGTCCAGCGGCGCGTCCTTCGGGATCATGACGCGGTAGATCGCCTCCCTCGCACGCGCGTCGGGGAACGGGAAGTGCACGACGTAGGTGATGCGTCTCATAAACGCAGCGTCGATATTGCCGATCAGGTTGGTGGCGAGGATGCAAACGCCGTCGAAATCTTCGATCTGCTGCAGAAGATACGCCACCTCGACGTTCGCGTTGCGGTCGTGCGCGTCTTTGACTTCGCTGCGCTTTCCGAACAGCGCATCGCACTCATCGAAAAACAGGATACAGCTTGCGTTCTTTGCCTCCGCAAACAAGGCGCGGAGGTTTTTCTCCGTCTCGCCGATGTATTTGCTCACGATCTGCGACAGGTTGATCTTGTAGAGCTCCATGTTCAGCTCATGCGCGATCACCTGTGCGCACATGGTTTTTCCCGTTCCGGGAGAGCCCGCAAACAGGATCGACAGTCCCCAGCCATAACCGATCTTTTTTTGAAAGCCCCAGCGGACGGCGACCCTGTGCCGGTAGCGGATATGTCCGCAGGCGCGGCGCATCAGATTCTTCTGCGTCTCGGGCAGGATGACGTCGTCCCAGGTATACGCGGGCGTGACCTGCGTTGCGAGCTCGCCGAGTTTATGAACGGCCTGACGGTAGCAGCAGCGGTGGATCAGCTCCCCGGAGACTTCGCCCCTCCGATCCAGTCTTGCGAGACCGACTGCCTGCTCGCAGGCAATGCGGATCTGCCTCGGACTGAAACAGAATTTTGCCGCAAGCTCTTCGGTCGTGCAGCCGATCAGCCGCACATTGCGAAGGAAGCTGTTGAACAGCGTCAGCCGTTCCGACTCGCTCACCCGCGGGATCTCAAGATCCACAGTAAGCGTTCTGAGCCGCATAGGCGCGGAGAGCCGGGAAAGAAAAATGCGTGTGTTTCTGCGCAGCTCAAGCTTTTCGAGCTCCTCGAGCATGGATTGCGGCGGCGGAACGAGCTGCCCCGCCTCGTCCCTGCGGTCGAGATGGTAAAGGCAGAGGTAAGCATCGGTCAGGTCGGCCGCAAGCGCCGCGCTCGCAGCTGTTTCGAGCCAGTCGTTTCCCTCAAGGTCTGCGAACACGCACTTTTCGCGCTGCCGCGCGAACAGATGCTCGATCTGGAACCGCTTGCCGCCGCCCTCCGGTCCGCAAAGACGTATGCAGCAGCGTTCGGGATACGAGAACGCCGCGTCGAGCTGTCTGGCAACCGTGTCATGGACGGCGAGCGGATCAAGCCGGCACGATGCGCCGTCGAACAGGCGAAACACGTCGCTGTCCCCGAGCGACCCGTTTGCAAGGAACTCTACGACTTCGCGCCGCAGCACAAGCAAACCTTTGTCCAGCTCCGCACGTTCGAAGAGTCTCACAAAGCGTCTGCTTTTGAAGCGCGAAACGCATGCCGTCAGCTCTGCGCCGTCCGGCAGGAACAGTTCGCAGCAGAGGGAGATGCCGGGCGCCTTCAGGGTCATATCATCCTGGAGATAGGCAAAAAGCTTTGTATATTTCAAGTCGATCTCGGCGGCATAAGCGAGAACAACGCTTTTGATCTCAAATTCATCGAGCGCGAAGCGTTCGAAGAGATCGACCAGCGGCAGCACCGCCTCGGTCTTTTCCAGCCGCAGCTTGATCGCGGACGTTGCAAGCACGATCTGTTCGCGCTCCTCCTCCGTCAGTTCCGCGGGCAGACCGCGCTGGGCTGCCTTCGTAAGGTTGTGTTCGAACTCCTCCCGCGTTACCACGAGACCGAGCAGGTTCCTCATCTCGGCTGAAGGTCCGAGCCACCGATGATGCGAATAGTAGTAAAACAGCTGCAGATCGAGCCACGCGACGAGATCGCGCAAAAGCTCCTCCTGACCTGCGTAGCCGCAGTCCAGGCGCGATACGTTGACACTGTTCAGATCGTTTGCTTTCATAGCAGCTCCTCAAGGGGTCTTGACTGTCATTGCCGGCGTCGAAGTGACTTGGATCACGCCGCCGTAAGTGCACATGAGCTTGGACGTGCTATTCAGCAGCGGCTTTCCGCATACCAATACGGTCGGCACGCCGGGCGCCCACGGCGCAATGATCGCCGGAACGCACGGCGCAGGCGAAAACACGCCGAGCTTTGCCGCGGTAGCCGCGATGACCGCCGGATTGCTCGGACAGCTGCACATACCGAAGGGCGGGAACTTGTTGTCCATGATGGTCGCCACGTTCAGGTTCATGCACTTGACCGTCTGCTGAGACGAAACCATCAGCGGCAGCGGCACGGCGCCGAAGGTGCAGGTGCAGACCGAAGACATCACCGCGGGATTTGCCATTTTCTCATTCCTCCGATCCCCATGCCAGCGTCTGCCGTCCGGCGTTCAGCTGCGCGGTAAATAACCTGCCGTCAAAAAAACCGATGAGCGTTCCCGGTTCCTTCAGCAGCACACAAACGTTCCCGTCCCCATCCGATTCGTAAGACTGTACGGGGATAAGCTCCGTTCCGCGCGGATGTTCCGAACAAAGCGGCGTCAAAAACGCCCCCTCCTCGTCCCGCAGATGGCGCAGATATACGATCTCCGGCGCGGTCTTGTCTGTGAACAGGAAATACCCCGGTATGGGCAGCAGCCCCGCATTGCCCTCGCAGAACAGCCTTGCCAGGGTCTCCCCGGCTTCCGCCCGCTCCTGCGCAAGGACCAGCCGCGTATGCGGCTGCTGACCGAGCCAGAGCCTCTCGTCGGAAGCGGCGTCTTTTCTGCGGTGAAGCGAAAGCGAAACGCGTACCGTTTCGGGCGGGAAGCGGTAGCCCGCTCCGGGTTTCAAAGAAATCGTATCCTCAATCGCGGCGTCTTCGCGGACGTCCATCTTCACATGCTCGTCGATATAACCGCTGCGCATCACGATCAGCTCGTGTTCACCCGGTTCGACGTCCGTCAGCACGAGGTATCCTTCTTTCTTCCAGATCGGCCGCACGAGCGGTCTGCCGTCAAGCAGACAGCGCGTACCCGAAAAGCCGGTCAGCGTCCGGCCTGTAAAGCCGTCGCGCAACAGAAATGCCGCGCTTACCGTCCTGCGGATCACAGGTCATCCTCCTTCTTTGCCTTCGTACCGATAACGACTTCTTTGACGCGCGTCACATGTCTGGTGACGCCGGAATCAATGGTCACGCCCGTTACCGTCAGCACGGCCGAAAGCTTGTAGTCCTTCGACGTGTTATTCCAGATCTTGAGCATTTGTTCCATGCTTGTTCGATCGATCATGACGTGCAGCTTTGCGTTTTCCGCAGCAATGGATCCACTGAGAAACCGCTGCGGGATGACCGGATTGTCGCGGATCGTCTGCAGTGCCGCCCCCATGATCCGGTAGCAGTCCGCCTCCTTCATCTGCGTCGGCGCCTTGGAATGAGGCGTCATCAGAAAGTGCAGTATGTATTGCGCGGGGCGAATGCGTTCCGTTTCGCTGTCCACGCTGTAATACCCCGAGGTCATGCTCTGCGCTTCTTCCTCGATGTGGTAGAGAAAGAGCGTCAGCTGATTGTTTTCGCTTTCATGGGGAGAGCAGAGACTGATAAGCTCCCGGTTTCCCAATGGTTCCGGGGTCAGATTCTCGCGCAAAAGCTCAATGAGCGCGGCGCCTGCCTCCGTCAAAGCTGTATAATCCGCCATAGCGTAACTCCCTTCTCAACCATTGCTTGTTTTGTCCGGATCATCGGATCCCGATCCGTCCGGATCGGACGTGGGGTCGGACGTGGGATCCGGCGTCGATGTCGGTTCCTCTGTGGGGTCGGGTGTCGGCGTCGGTTCCTCTGTGGGTTTGGGCGTCGGCGTCGGTTCCTCTGTGGGTTCGGGCGTCGGCGTCGGTTCCTGCGTCGGTTCCGGCGTCGGTGTCGGTTCCTGCGTCGGTTCCGGCGTCGGTGTCGGTTCCTGCGTGGGTTCGGGCGTCAGTGTCGGTTCCTGCGTAGGTTCGGGCGTCGGGTCCTGCGTGGGTTCCGGCGTCGGCTCCTGCGTCGGTTCAGGCGTCGGCGTCGGGTCCGGCTGTCTCTCTGCTTCAAGAAGCGGCTCGAACACGTCCTTGTGCCAATCGAAGGTCCGGCAGACCCAGCCGCCTGTCAGCTGGTTGAAATGGTTCGCGTATGATGAGAACTCCGCCATCGCGGTATAGAGATCGACCCGTGAAAGCACTTCGTCGTCCAGAGCGGCGAACCAGTCGGCCTTGGTTGCGGTGCCCATCGAGTAGTCGTAAAGAAGATCGTCTGCGGTTTTGTCCAGCAGCTTGTGTCGCTGCAACGCAAGTTCCGCCGCGGTGTGGGCGTCGGAGAGGTTCAGAAGACCTTCCTTGACCATATCCTTGATCTCCGATTCGGTCTTTTTGCTTCCGATCGCATTCATATACGCAATGGCAAATACCTCCAGCCCGCTGATATCCTGATTGCCCGGATCGAAAATGAGGAGCATCTCTTCCAACGCATAATCAGACAGGTTGTCAATGCCGTATTTTTGTGCTTGCAGCGCCGCGCGCTTGATCGCGGTCCGCGTCGTCTCGCTCTGTGCTTTGAGCTCAAGCTGCCGCTTTTCAAGCTCTTTGACTTTGGCTGCGGAGCCGAGACCTTTCGCGACCGCCGCCTTCTCGTCGGAGAGCAGCATGTCGTTTCGTTCCGTCATCTCGTCCAGCGCGGACAGCCGCTGTTTCTGCACCCAGTATTCGATCATGGCGTCTGCGAGCGCGATGGCGTCGTCTGCGGTCTCCGCATTCTCAAGCGCCTCGTCCGTCGGCTTGCCGCCGAACTTGGCTCCCTTGCTGCCCGCCGTTCCGTCATAGCGGATCATCTTATCGAGCGCGCTCAGCAGTTTTTTCACCTTGCTGCTTTTGCCGTTCCCCTTGGCGGGGATCGCTGTCGGTTCGGCGTCGGAGCGCTCCCAGATCAGCAGCAGCGCAAGTGAAAGGGTTTCGTCCGAATAAAGCACCGTAATGTCGTTCTTGTCGGTTTCGGCATGCTCGGAGTCGTATATGCCCGATTTGAGCTGCACGCCCGTTCTTTCGGTATACGCTCTCCGACAGCATTCGGCCTCGGTGTCCTCGGGCCATTGCATCGACAGTGTATGCTCCATGCCGGGCAGGATCTTTACCCAGTCGTCTTTCGCCGGAGCGCTTAAAAACAGCTTCAGGATCAGCGGATCGTCCTTTTCGGTCCGGAAACTGCAAAGTGCGGTGAGCCCCAGCTCTTCCGCGATCATCAGAAAGCCCTTGTCCGCCGTTTCGTTTCTGACGCTTCCTTTGCCCAGAAATCCGAGAAATTCGTCCGTCGTTTTTCCGAGGATCTGCAGTCCGTCAATGGTGCCGCCGAGGAACGGTCCTTCATAAATGGCCTTTCCCGCCTTGTTGTAAAGCGTGCCGAAGCCGTTCGGCGCGTCATTCGCCCACTCTCCCTGATAGTACAGGAAGCCGTTTTTCATCCATTTCACGATGCCCGTGGGAACGCCTTCCGAGAAGTTTGCAAGCAGCAGGTTCGAGCCGTCGAAGTGAAGCGTGCCGTCGCCGCTGTAAACATCCTCCTCAAAGCCGCCCTCGTAGAGTTTTGAACCGTCCTCGTTGTACGCGATGCCGTCGCCGTCCCGCAGCCCCGCAAGGAACGTTCCCTGATAGGAGATCTTTCCGGAGGGATAGTAGTAGGCGGCGCCGCTGCCCTCCTCTTTTCCGGCGTGAAATGCGCCGTCATAGATCAGTACCTTGTCCCGGTACAGTTGCCCGCGGCCTTCATAGATGCCGCTCTGAAACTGACCGTCATATAATAGGGTTCCGTCCTTGTACTGTTTGCCGCGGTCTTCATATAGATTGTTGCGGAACTGACCGTCATAGATAAGCGCTCCGTCTTTGTACTGCTTGCCGTGCCCCTCATATAAGTCGCTCTGGAACTGACCGTCGTAAATCAGCTCTCCGTTTTGATACTCTTTTCCGTTTCCGTTCCGTTTTCCTTTATCGTACTGCCCGCTGTATCGGATCTGTCCGTCCTCGTACAGCGTCCCGAACCCGTCATAAATACCGTCGGTAAACCGGCCGTCATATTGAAGTACACCGTCTTCATACGCTTTTCCGCTTCCGTTGCGGATGCCGTCCGTTACCTGTCCCTCATAGATCAGGACTCCGTTTTCATCATACAGCTTGCAATCCCCCTGCAGAACGCCGTCCTCAAGGCGACCCGAATACAGCGGGACGGTTTTCTTCTGGTCCGAATAAACGATCACGCGCCCGCTCCAGTCCTCGACGCGTTTGTCCTTTACATAAAACCTTGCGGTCAGAAAATGGCTGAGCACAAACGGCCATACCACGAAGTAGCCGATCAGAGCAAGCGCGATGATGATCAACACGATCCGTATGATCAGCGATTTTGAGATCAGAAGTTTTTTTGTTTCCACATAGTCCGAAGGCTTGCTCGGATTCTGTGTGGCGGAGGCCATGCCCTGCAGGGACGCGGAGGCAGCTTTCGTCGCGTGACGCGAAAAATTCGTCAGTCGACGCAGCCCGGACACGAAACTCATGAGCTTTCTGGAGAAGAAAGCACGCAGTGTCCGGAAAAACACGCCTATTGAACGTCCAAGTCTTCGAAAGAAGTATTTCAAGCTGTTACACCTCCAAACCGGATCCCGGCGTCATGCCGAAGGTCCTTCCGTCAGCTCCATCGGATCAGATCGCTCTTAAACAGCGCAAGAACCAACAGAGCGAATAGAATCAGAACGATCACCGCCTGCACCGCCCTGCCGATACGTCTTCTTTTATAATCCGGTGCGGTCGCGTATTTCTGTACCGGCGAGCGGCGTACATATCCGTCGGGCAGCGGCGCGGGAGCTTCCTCCGCGTCGGTCTTCGGCGCGGTCCTGCGGTCCGCTCCGCCCATATTGTCACAGATCTGACGAATCAGGGTCTCCCTTTCCTGCGGCGATGCGCCGTCCTGCTTCGTCCTTCCGGGTTCTTTTCCCGTCTGCTGTTTCAGCAATTCTTCCCAGGGCATGTTACATCTCGCCTCCTTCGGTGTAATCGAAGTTCAGCACGCAGGGCAAGGACGGATTGTGTTCCAGACGATCCGTCAGATGCAGATAGTATCGTGCGCCGCCGTCGTTCGGATAATTGTGCGCAAGCTGCAGGAACGTATGCTTTGCTCCTGCCGTATCTCCGCTGTACAGATCGTAGACGCCCCTTGCAAAAATGTCGATCGATCCGGCTTTGCCGCGCCGTGTGTTGAAGTCGTCTCCGTCAAATACCTCGTAAACCCTCACGGGCTGTCCGCCGACCAGGCACTTTCCCATATAGCGGCTGCCGTAGTCCTGATGCGCGGAAAGAATGACCTCGGTGCACAGGATGCCCGCCTTGAGTTTGCCGCAAAGCCGGGTCAGCTCCTGCACGACGGCCAGACTGGAGGAGATGGTCGTAGGCGTCATCGTCGAAGCGTCGCCTACGATACCGAGCATGAAGTTGCCCCTGTCGATCGCGATCCGCAACGTAACGCCGGGAAGAAGCTCCTGCGCGCGGGACTCGTTAAACGACAGCACCTCCTGCTGGATCGCAATTGCCGTGCTGACCGCTTCTCCGCTGTCGTCCATCACAAATTCAAATCCGTTGTACGCAAAGTGGAACGCGATCCCGTTCTTCCTCGCAACGATGGCGGACGTGCGCTCTATGATCTCGTTTACACTGTCAAACAGGAAACGGCTGTCGGTCATATCCGTATAAAGGGCGTCCGGAAACGTAAAGCAAACGGAACCGATCGCCATGCGCCGCGCCGCGAAATCGCTTTTATCCACGTCCAAGATCGACGGCTTGTCCAGAAGCGCCAGGACCTTTTCCGGCACGAAGCGGCGATATGCCTTTTCCATGTTTTCACGGTCCGCTTCCTGCTTCTTTATGGCTGCGCCGAACGAGTTTACGACGCTCGCCATGCTCTCCAGCTCATCGCCCGTGCGGAGCTTGAGCGGTTTGGATCCGTTTCCCTGCGAAATGCGCTCGATGGTCTTTGAGATCTTCCGCAGATCCACGCTTAAAAATGCGAGTATGATCAGCGCAAGAAGTGTCAGCAACCCGAACCCGCCGAGTATGAAGATCCAAAGCGTCTTATTCTCGATCTTATCGGGCGAGTTCATGCGGATGCTCAGACTGTGCGTATCGTGCGTCACAATGAAGCGGAACACGTCGCCGCGCAGCTGATCGTAAAATCCGCCCGCCCGGGAGGCGTTTGCCAGAATGGAGGAGAATCCTTCCAGCGTGACGGCGTTTCTGCCGTCCGCGGTACGCCAGATATCTTCGGTCAGCTCCGTTCGAACGACACACACATTCTCGCCGCATCCCGCACCTTCCAGCATACGGGCTACGTCCGCCGCCAGATTATTGTCATTCCATCGCTGTTCCGCATCCTCCGCCTTCAATACCGCCTGAACAGCCGCCTCCTGTTCACGCTTTGCGGCGTTTTTCTCGGCGGGTTCCAGCACGATGAGACGCAGAACGGTAATACACAGCAGCGCGCCTGCCACGATCAGGCTTCCGCGCAGGATCGCCAAAGGCGCGTATCCGCGCCGCAGACCGCAGAACAGCAGCCAAAGCAGTATCGCGCCTGCCAGCGCGATCCCGGCAAAGCCGACGAGCGAAAGATACTGGCGAACGGTGCTTGCTCGCAGGACGCCTTCGAGTTCTCTCGTACCCGCGGCGTCCGAAACGCAGAGCGTCGTCCCGTCGAACAGCATCAGAACGCTCTCTTCTCTTGTGATCGCAACGGAGGTAAGGACCCTGCCTTTTCCGTTCAGCACCGCGCGCAGCGGGAGGATGCGGAAGTTCTCGTCCAGATCCGCGTCCACAAAATACAGTTCAAAATCGACGGCATCAATGTAATACCAGCCGCCCGTTCCCTGCGCCAGGTGCGTCACCGTCTGGCCGTCAAGCGGCGCCGTTGCGGCTTTGTTGTTCAGAATGATGCTTTCCGCGCCGCCCCGCAGGACCGAGCCGTCGTCAAATGTGAGAACGCTGAGCACGCCGTCTTCCATGGTCGTTTCTTTTCCGACCGGTTCAAGGCCTCCGCTTTCGCGGCAGATATAACACTTCAGCGTTTGGTCGGTCCAGAACGCAAAGCACATCACGCCGTTTCCGAACGACAGCTCGGAAAATCTCGTCCGCGCGGTCCGCTCCATGAAGGAGTCCCCTTCGCAGTCCACGTCGAGCAGACAATCGACGTTTCCGCCCGTGATACGGAACAGATAAAGCTTATCCGCGTTCTTTCCGTACAGGGCGAGAAATGTCAGGTCGTCGCTTACGGGCAGCAGTCGGCAGATCATGCCGTCCATACAGCTTTCGGGCAGATTCAGATGCTGAATGTCCTTTTTCGTGCCGTCCGTGCTGAACCGGCAGAGCACGAGCTCGTCGTCCTGCCAGCCCGCAGCCGCGGCGAACTTACCGTTCCCCGCTCCGACGCACTGCCAGTCACAGCCGTCCGGCTGCCCCCGCAGCGCATCGATGCTTTTCAAGATCGGTTTTTTCGCCGCCAGCATTACGATGCAGCCGGCGATCACCAGCATGATGAAAAAATACAACCAGCTTCTTCTGACGTTCATCTCAATCCTCCTTGCGTTTGCGGCGGAACACACGACCGAGCATGATCAGCCCGCGCCTTACAATGCTCTTGTGCTGAAATTCTTTCCGTTCTTCGCGAATGGCTGGTTCCGCCTCGCGCCAGCGGCTGTACAGCGAGACCACGTTCCGGAACGATCCGGATTCCAGTTCGTCGAGGAAGCGCCGTTCCTCCTTGCCTGCCCGAAGCGTCCTCGGCAGGATCTTCCGGACCTGATCCGTCGCTAAAAGCGCCGTCTCCCGCTGGTTCATTTCCTCCATCGGCGCCAGCATCCAGCGGATATTGACGCGCTGCTCCTTCGGATCGATGAGCACATTGTCGCTCAGCAGCGCCGCACAGCTCATCTCCGGAGGCATGTTCGCAAAACTGAGCGCAAGATGGAGCAGCTTTTCCGTGTAAAGCAGCCGATCCTCATCGCTCCATGAATCCCCGCGGCAGAACAGTGTGTCTATGGGTTCGCCTTTGCTCAGATCAAATGCCGCGATAAGCGTTCCGCGTTCCAGAAACATCCCGCGAAATGCCGGGCATTCCTCCTTCCGGATCCCGGAACATATCCGGGCGTATCTGCGCAGAAGCGGTCCTTCATAGAGATTGAGCAGGCAGGAGGGCGTCTCCCGATCGGAAATATCCACTGCCTCCAGAAGCGCATAATCGGACTGCTGGGCAATGACGCGCACGACCTTATAACACTCGCGAATCAGCATTGTTTCCATTGCGTTCCGATCTCCTTCCTTGCCTTGGGTATGAATCATCATTCTGTTTACTCAACGATCACGAATGCACTTGCGGTGATGCTCTCATCCGCAGTGCTGATCGCAAGAATCTCATAGGTGCCGGGAAGCTCCGGCGCCTGATAAATACCGTTATGGTCGATGACACCGCCGTTGGATTCCTTGACGGTCCAGCGCACGCCCTTGTCCTCGCTGCCGGTCACCTCCGCCTGGAAGACAAGATTGCCGCGGGGTGCGACGTGGGAGAACTCCGGCGTGACGGTCAGTCCGACGCGGCGCTTCGCCATGATGCGGCTGGTATCGCGCTCGGGTTTCTGCGCGAAGTAATGCACGGTCAGGCGGTTGCCCTCTACCATGTCGTGCAGCCAAAGGCCGATGCGCATCGTGCCGCGGCGGGGATAGACGACGGCAGCGGCTTCCACCCAGGGAACGTCTTCCTTCTGCTTGCCCTTGATGAAGACCTCGCTGTTGCCGAAGAAGAGGGCTGTTTCGTCGCCCTGCGCGTGATCGGTGAACTCGATGCTCAGCCGCACGTCGACCATGCCCTGTCCAAGCCCGTGCGGGATCTCTTCGGAAAAGACCTTCCTGTTCACGCGAACGCCTCCCGGAAGCGTCAAATCCACGGTGCCGTGGCTGACCGCATAATCGTACTGTTCGGGAGAAGGAATGCCGAAATCAAAGTGAAGCGCGCCCGTGGAGGGCTGGAAGTTGGCTTTCACGTCGGGCTTCTGCCAGTATTCGAGCGAGCGGACCGAGGTCGTCACGGTGCGCGGACCTCCGTCGGAAACCTGCGCGGTCTCCTTTGCGATGCGCTGCGCAAACGGCAAGTTCGTCACGGAGACGAGGAACATACTGCCCGCGGAATGCAAAAGCTCCAGTTTGGCAAGATAGATCGGGATATCTCTGCCCCTGAGTCTGCGTTCCAGATTGTCGGCCAGACGTCTGCGTTCCGCAAGCTGATACGTATCCTTGCAGAGATAGCATTTTGCGCCGACCTCCATGTAGTTCTTGCGCCGATGGCTCCCCAGTTCGAGGTCGATCTCGCCGCCGGAGGGCAGGAACATGCTTTCGATCTCGCTCATCTGTCTTGCTTTCAGACGGAAGCTCACCTGATATACGCGACGGGTCTCCGACGGATCCTCGCGGAATTGCAGATGGATGCGCCCGTCCTCGCTCTCGGTGAAGCCGCTTGCGCCGCTCAGTTCAAAATAGACCGGCGGCGTTTTCTCGTTCTTGACGACCAGCATGTCGACCGTGAACTCTCTGCCCGCGCAGACCAATTCGGGAACCGCGAGCACGAGCGAAAGCTTGTCGCTCGAATAAATGACCGAAACGTTCTCCTTGCCGGATGCTTCCAGCAGCGCGCGGTAGTCCGGCTCCTCCGCCGTAAGGAACAGCTTTGCACCTTCGCGGGTGATGTTGAACTGCCGGCTTTCGCCCGAGGACGCACCGACCGCATTGACCGGCTCTGCCTGCGTCTCATGATAACGCATGCACAGATACGCGCTGTCCTTGCCTTTGATCGTCTCCTGCCCGTCTATCATCTGCAGTTTTCGCAGAAGGGGCTCCTCAATGACGACCATCCGTCCGAGATAGTCGATCGCCATGCCGCTTTCGATCAGAAGCGTGGAATCGTCGCTCACGCTGACGCCGAGACCGCATACAACGCCCGCGCCGAACGCGAGCCGGCGCATCAGCTGAGCCGTGCTCCTCGTATACCGCTGCTCGTTGTCAAAATCCCGGACTGTCAGCAGCTTGCCGTAGAAATACCGGTTTCGCTCCAGCGGGAAGAAGTCCTTATTGCCGCTCATGGTCAATTCCTCCTATTGTCGTGTCGTTATGGATGGTCACCGTCTCGTCGATGATGGCGGCGACGTATTCTTCTATGCTTGTGTTGAGACCGAGGTAGGTGTGCCTGTCAAGCTGAACGCCCGGCTTCAGCAGCACCAGTTCGGGCGTCGTCTCCGCCGGAACGTACTCTTTGAGCTGCTCCAGAAATCGTTCCATCTGCTGCTGGTTGGAGAAGGTCCCCTGCGGCAGCAGCAGGAAGAATCGGTATGGATCGTCCCCGAACAGTTTGCGGCAGAGCTCCGGATCGCTGCAGGACGGGTCGTTCGGGTCGACCATGAAATGCTCTATGATGGTCGGCGTCTGCCCGGTCAGCTGCCGTACGGTGCGCTGGATGCCGCTGACCGTATACATCGTTTCGTATTCTTCGATGATGTGCGGAAGTACGCTGCGAAGCTCTTCCTCGGACAGACTCTCGTCCGCGCAAAGCCAGTGCGCCAGATACCGCAGCATATCCGGGTCCGCGGAGGACGTCGCAAACTGCTTGCGCGACAGCCGGATCCGCTCCTCCATGTCATGAAACATCGCGGTAAAGACGGACAGGAAGCGGTAGGTAAAGTCCTGTTTCTGATAGATCGACGGCAGGTAGTCCGTCATATGATCGCTCTCCGCCAGAATGCTTACCTCGTCCAGCCGCGGCTTTTCGGTCCCGCCGCTGGCGAAGCAGACCGCGATCCAAAGCCAGCGTCCCGTGTCGGAAAGCCAGGCGTCGTCTGAGGATGCCTTCGGAGGACCGAACAGCGTGCGGACCGCTTCCGAAACGCGCCCGTCCCCTTTGAAGCGCCGCCATGCGTCCCATTCCGGATCGTCCGACGCGCGTGCAAATATCTGTACCGAGGCGTCCCTCGGCAGAGACGTCGTCAGGCGGACTCTCCCCCAGCGGAAGTCCGATTCCCCGCTGTCCAGAGGCGGCAGCAGTACCGCGCCTTCAAACGCGTTGTCCGCGAGCAGCAGACTGTCCCCGCGCCTGTCCATCGACAGACAGACGCTGTCTTTCCATCGCTCCGCGACGCTGAAATGCCAATAGGTCTGGGCATCCAATTCCCTCACCTTCTATCCTTTGTCAAACTGACCTCGGCCCGTACGAGATACAGGATCGTATCCGGCATCACCGTCAGGTCTCCGGCTGTGGTTTGATAGCTGTTCTGGTCCAGTCCCCGCAGCTCGACCGAATCGACCTGAAGAACGTCCGGCAGCTTCTGCAGCATCGCAGACAGCTCGTCCTTGTCGGCGGGTGCGCCGATCCGCGCGCCGCTCGGCGCGAAATAGTTCCGGAGCGCTTCCTCCACGATCTCCTTCCGAAATCCCTGTCCGCCCCGCAGACAGACGTCGGCGCTCATTTTTGCGTAACGCACGGGGATCGCTTCCGTCCGGATACAAATCGTCCGGCAGCGCTGCAGCTGCCGCGAGACCGCATCGAGAAAACGGCGGTCGGGAACCGGCATTTCGTCATCTCCGGCAGGCAGCACTGCGACCGACACGCATGCCTGGGTCTTTTGGTGCCGCTTGCGGACGTCAAAGTCGGGGATCGCCCGCGCGCCTGCCACGCGAAGGCCCGGAGTATGCAGCGCGTGGTATTCGTAATCCTTTTCCGAGACACACTTGCGCGTCTCCTTCAATCTGCGCAGGAGACGTCCTCTCCCCTCGGCAACGGTTTCCGCTTCGCAGCCGCCGTGCGCCGCTGCGTTGTATACAGGCGAACCGTCGTCGGTGAAGCTCATCTGCGCGTTTGCGGGAATATTGCCCTCCCCGCACAGGGAAACAAGCTCCTCTGTGATCATCACCGCGCCGCTGCCGGGAACGATCAACGCGCCGTGTGCACCGTCGCCGACCGAGATCATCTCGCGCTTTCGGTCGAGCACGAACACGCAGTCCCTGGGACCGCACACCGACAGATCATCCACACAGTGCCAGAGCGCGGGACGGACGACGCCGTCTTCACACAGCGTCTGACACATCAGCGTAAGATGCTCCGTAAGCACGCGCATCCCGCCGAGGTTCAGCCAGAAGCTTTCGCCCGGTCGCCCGGTCGCATCGAACAGCAGATCATGCAGCCGAACGGGATCCAAACAGGCAATGAGCAGGTTTTCATTTCCGTCGTTCGCTGCGGACGAGGCATCCAGCGTGACACGCACCCCGTCCTTTCCGCGCTGCAGCCGGTAATCCTGCACCTGCTCCCAGCCCTTCTCCGTCCGCAGGAATACGGCGATCTCGGCGCCGCGCGCCTGCGCGCTGCGCACGTCTTCGGTGTGCGTTTTTTCACGCTTTGCCGTGAACCGGTATGCCCGAGCGCGGCTTTCCGTCTGAACGGCATGATAGCGGCTCACGCTCAGGGTGTTGATTCTTACGCGCTCCTCGCATCCCCCTTCCTCCTGCGAAAGCTTCACCCGGAACGATCCGTCGGCTTCCGGCTTCCATGACTTCGGTGAAGGAAGCGTAACGCTGCCGCTTCGGCTCAGCGCGAACGTCTCGTCCGAAAGCGGCGTCACCCTTCCCGCGCCGGGAAGCTCCCAGACCAGAGTCCTGGGCAGCTCGGTATCCGCGTCCGGCTCGTTGCGCGGCACGCCTTCCGGCTTCTCGATCCGAAACCAGATGCGCAGAGTATCCTTCGGACGGTCGGAAAGGTCCAGCAGCAGCGCGCTGTTGCGCCCGCCGCCGAACTCAAACGGCTGTATGACGGAATCGTCATAGAGCATGCCGGTCACATCGACGGTTTCCTTTCCTCCCGGTCTGGCGATCAGCGCGCGAACGAGTGAGCTGCGCTTGTCCGGGATCTCCTCCGCAAGCTCGAGCACCACGCCTTCCGGCGTTTCGAGCTTTGCGTACAGCGCGCGTCCGGGCGCGTCTTCCGGGATTTCGATCGCGCACTGCGCGGCGCTTTCGGGACGCAGACGAATCCCTGTCAGTTCCAGAAGCTTCCGCGCCGTCTCCGGTCCGACTCTGTTGATCTCATACTGCTGCGTTTCCTTGAACCATGCCATCAGCTCAAGGATCGTGATTCCCGGATCATGGGAATTGTGATCTGTCCAGACAGGGCAGATCCAGGGCAAACGGCTCTCCGCCTCCCTCACGATCTCCTCGAATTTCTGATCGTCCAGATTGCGAGATAACAGCATAATCAATACCCTTTCTTCAGGATAGTTTCAAACAATACGATCGTCAGCTCAGGCGCACCAGGTGCATCCCGCTCTCCGCCACACCGAAGGGGAAATCCAAATCCGCTTCCAGCGCGACCAGCTTCTGCTGCCCTTCCTGATCATAGGAGGCCTCGATCAGGATCCGCTTGATCGTGCGGACGTTGGGTGTATCACGGACGACGCTCCAGATCTCGCTCAGGCGTATCTGTTCGCCGATGGGACGTTTTTTCCACGTCTGACCGATCAGCGTCCCGATGCGCCGCACGATATTCTGCTGCGTTTCGGCCGCTAAATCAGGCTGTTCCGTCTCCACGGTGACGGAAGTGTTGACGGAAAGCACCGTTGCCGGGCAAACGTGCAGTCGTTTCTCCGCGACCAGACAGCAGGAGCTTCGCTTCGCCAGAAAGCGGTAGACCTCGCCGCAGAGCGTCTCGGTCCCCTCGCCGCGTGTGCCGTATCCGGCGATGACAACGGTCACATGACCCGGCGCATACTCGCCCCGTTCGTTACACTCGGAGAAGCAGCGGACGTGATTCACCTGCGGGAACGCCTCCCGCACGAGTTCCTCATAATCGCTTCGGCCGGAAGCGCGTCCCCGATTGTGCAGGAAGCGGCTGCCCCGCTCCTGGATATCGTCGATGGGGAGCCTGCCGGTGCCTCCGCTCATTGCGGTCAGATTGACAACGTCGCTGATCAGCGGCATTGCGGTCAGCATGGACCGGATCGCGCCGGCGGGGACGTTGCCTCTTTCGCCGCCGCCGCTGGAATACTCCACACGGATGTTGCGGTCTCCCGCAGGCGGCACGCGGCCCTGCCGCCCGTCGCCGAATGCGATCTCACCCGTGAACGGATCCAGCGTGTAGACGCGGGCGTCCGGCTCGGCAAGCGCGAGGTCTTTTATCTGCTCCCACGCGATCCAGCAGCGGACGAGGGCGTGCCCGTCCCACTCCTGCCGTACCTTGTCGGGCATTTCGCGTTGGACCCGCGCAATATCCGCATCCGAGAGCGAGGATCGCTCGTCCACCCAAACCCTGCAGGTCTGAACGGGCAGATTGAGCAGGAAGATCCGCTTGCCGGCTTCGTAAATCTCCGTATCGAAATACTGATCGGTCTCGCGCTGTCTCTGAATCGCGGAGACCGCGTTCACCGTCACCGAAACGACGGTCGGCATCGTCCCGGTTTCGACGGCGCTGCGGCTCATGCGGAGCCAGCATCCTTCGATGCCGAACTGTTCCGATACCGGCAGCTGTTCCGGCAGGAACAGGAAAAACTCGCCGCTGTGCCGAAGGCGCTCCGTCTGATCCACGGTGCGGACCGGCTCGAACGCCTTTCCGTTCCAATACTCCCAAAGAAGCTGTCCAGAAAGATGCGCGCGCCCCTGTACCTGAAAACGAAGGGACAACGGCATCGCGTGCGGCGATCGGTCGAATCGGAAATACATCGCGGCGCGCTCGTCCGCCATCGGCGTGAGCGCAGGAAACATCATCTGCGCGTACCGGTCCGCTTCGTCAAGAACATGCCGCCGTCCGTTGTTTTCCGAACAACACCAGGTCGGACGCCGCGCCTCGGTGTACTGCCACTGCATGGACGCACTCTTGAGGAAGGGTATGATCCAGCGCTGAAGCGGCGCGTACTGATTGGTCACGTCCACGATGCGGGCGCGGATGAAATAGCCGACATCGGCGTTGACTTCCGCCTCGTCAATGTCTTCCGGTACGGTGAAGCGAAGTTCGAGCATGCCTTCCTTCTTGCCTGAAAAGGGATTCTTGTCGCCTTTGACCGGCAGATGCTTCCAGCCGATACCGTTGAAATACTCCCATATGACCTCGCTTACCGCCACGTCGTCGAGCTTGCGAACGACATCGTTCTGCTTGTTGATGATGTGGCGATTGTAGTCGTATCGCTCCAGCTCCGGCTGCTTCGGTTCGTCCACAAGGAAAGCGAGCTCAAGCCGCAGCATCGCCTCCGCGCCGCGTTTTGAAAGCGCGGTGTCGCAGCGGAGAAAAAACATATCATATACGGAAGGCCTGCGCCCGAAGCAGCAGCCGCCCTCCGAAAGCGGGATCGGAAGATCTCCGCTGTACAAAGCCTGCGGGGGACACGGCGACAACGGTGCGCTCGACATCGACATTTCGATGACGAACACCTCGCGGGCGGGATGTCCCGCACAGCAGACGGAAACATGTCCTTCCTCGTCCGCCTCCGGCGCAAGGTTGTTCCTCTTTTCCAGAACCAGCGTGCCGTTCTCTTCCCGTACCTCATCAAAGGGGATCGCCTTTCCGTTGTGCAGGAAGGTCCATGCAAGACTCTTGTCCGCAAGCGTCCGCAAGGTCTCCTGCTCCTGTCCGACTCTCGGGTGGATGCGCAGATCCACGCGTGCCGGGCAGTCGAGCCGCAGCACGTCGTTCTCTGCCGCCATGAATATGTGACGCTGCAGTTCCTCTCCCGACGGTTCGAAAAAGCTCCTGGGCCGTTCGGACAGATCCAGCTTTCGGATCGTGTCGTTCTGCGCGTCGACAAAGTAGATATCCCCGATCGCGGCGGAAGTGACCTGGATCGTCCGTTCCGTCTCATAGACGATGTTCTCACCGTCCGCGTCGGGTGTAAACAGCTGGGTTCCGGTCGCGACCGTGAAGGGTGTCTGCGAATTGTCCTGAGTTTCAAAGCAGACCGTTCCTTTCGCCGGCATAGGACCCGGCTCCCGGTAGCCGATCATATTCAAAAATTCGATGAACAGTTTTTCCGGCAGCGCGTTCAGGCGGTTCACGCTCTGTCCGTACATTTCGAGAAACAGCTCCGCAAGCGCTGCGCCGGGATCGTTCTCGGTCCCCTCGTAGCGCCACTCCGGCGTATAGCTCCTTGCGAGCGTATGCAGCTGTTCCCGAAGCGCTTCCGGCGTTCTCGGGTCGAGCGGCGGACGGTTCATATCTCGTCTCCTCCCTCCGAGCCTTCCGTACGGTAGAACGGGTAGACGCGGTTATAACGGTTGTTGGTGCTGCGTACCCGGTAGCTGAGCTCGATCACGATCGCGCCTTCAAGCTCGTCGGTATCCTTGCAGCGGACCTCAATATCGTCAATGCGCGGTTCAAGATAACCGAGCTGTTCTCTCAGGTCATAAGCAAGACTCTGGCGCAGGGAATCGGAAGCTGCGGAAAAGGTATAGTCCAGAACGTTCGAGCCGAAATCCGGCCGCATGACGCGCTCGCCCTGCACCGTATGAATGATGATCCCGATGGCCTCGGCGATATCCTCTTCCTCGCTCACCATGGCGATCTTGCCCGTCTTCGGGTCGATCTGGATCGGGAACTTCAGTCCCCGCCCCATAAATTCTTTCCCGTTCAATGCGCTTGCCTCCTCTGCCGTATCGTTTCGCTCCCGGCTCAGTTGAGCTTGAGGAGCGTCCCCTTTACGCTTGCCGTGCCTGTGGATTTCAGATCGAGATCCTTGTTCGCCTTGATGTTCACGTCCATACCCTGCATCACCGCAGTGCCCTTTGACTTCGAAATAACGCTCTTTCCGTCAAGGAGGATATTGCCTGTCCCTTTGGCCGTGATCTTTCCGGCTTTTTCCAATATGACGGAAGCGTTTCCGGCGCTCAGCGTCAGCTTGGACTTTGCCTTGAGCTCGATCTCTCCTTCCTTCATCTTCATCGTCAGCGCGGTGTCGTTCGACTTGTTCTTCGCCGTCACCGTCTGCGCCTTATCGTCGATCTCCACCACGATCCCCGACGGCATCGTGATCGTGATCTTCTGCTTTTTGTCCTCGTCGTGCAGCGCGAGTTCGACCTTGTTCGGCGTTTTCAGGCAGTAATCCTCTGCCTTTCCCTTCTCCACCTTGACCGGCGCGGGCGATTCCGTCGTCCAGAAACTGCCCAGCACGATCGGTCGGTGCGGATCGTTTTCCAGATATCCCAGCACCACGAGATCGCCGACCTGCGGGAACAGAAACAGTCCGCGTTCCTTGCCGCCCATGGGCGTCATCACGTAGCACCAGTCGGTCAGCTCTTCATCCGGCGCGCCGATCGGAAGACATCTGACCCGATTCAGATTCTGATCGTCCTTGATGTTCTTTACAGTCGCCAGCGTCAGACTGAACACGCTTCCCTGAGCCCCCGGCGTGTCGCCGTACCCGAAGAGTGCCTTCAGATGATCGCTGATTCCCGAAGAGCTCATGCTTTCGCTCCTTTCACTTCAAACCTGGTCGTGTATTCGCTGGCGGTAAACCTGTGAAACACCTTCGTAATAAAATACGTGCCGTTCGTAAGATCGTCTCCGCCGTCGATCTTCAGATAACGGCCGGGGATCAGTTCGGGGATCCCGACACATTCTCCTTCTCCGGAGACGAAGCCCATCGCAATGCTGTTGAGCCGGTTTTGCGCAAGGATCTCGCATTCCTTCTGCGTGCGCACGTATTCGTTGCGTTCGCGGAGCACGGCGTCCTTGAGCCCCGTAACCCACTCCGCCGCGGTTTTCCCTTCCCCGCCTGCGGTCACGGTCGACGCCGATCCCTGTATCGCCTTCTGATTGACGTCGCGGCCGAATATCTCCACCTTGCCGATCTGATGTGCAAGCGAAACCCGCCTTGTGAAGCTGCGCAGACTTTTGTTCATGGTCAGCGTCAGGATCGGGGAGGTTTTGGTCAGCACGTTGTCGAAGATCAGCTCGCCGTCGATTGCGAACAGCGACGACCCATAGCGTTCCGCCATCATCTGCAGGAACTTCCAGTCGTCCATCTGCTCCTTGATGATCGGCGTTTCAAAGCCCGTGAGCTGCCCCACATGGATCTTCTTTGCGTACCCTGCCGCCTGACACTTCTGCAGCACGGATTCCACGATCTGCTTCGGCTGCTTTTCCCCCGCATAGAATGGCTGACACATATTCATCAGATAACCGAGCCCGTCAAGCCCGTTCACCTTAATGCTCGGCGTTCCTTCCTGATCGAACTGGAGCGAGTAATCGTCGACGTATCCGTAAAACAGTTCCGTACGGGACTTGCTGTATCCTCCTAAGACCGTAATCTTCACGCCGGGCTTAATGATCGTCGACGCGTCGTTGAGCCATTTCTTGTTCTGATAATCGTATTGTCCTGCGATCGAGAAGGTACAGCCGCCCACCGTGCCGGATGCGCTGATTTCCACTTCAACACCCGGGATATGGTACTTGCCCTGCGGAAGCTCTTTCCCGTTGACCTGTATCTCAAAGCTCGGAGCGAGAAAGTTGTCGTGTTTCTTTGCCAGCGAATCGAACGTGTATGAACCCTGATCCATTCTGCGTCCTCCCGTTCCGTTACAGCAGCGCCGGAATGATCAGCATCTCGCCGTTTCGCAGCACACGCGGATCGGACAGCCCGTTGGCCTCCGCGATCACGCGCCACTGACCCGCGTCGCCGTATTCCTGCGCGGCAAGCGCCCAGAGAGAATCTCCCTGGCGAACCGTGTGATACTTGGTCGTATCGGGCGAGTTCAGCGGATTCGCCACGTAAAGCTCCTTGTTTTCGCGAAACTCCACAAAGGCACAATCCAGATACGCGCGCACGGGCTGGCCCTTCTCGTCAAAGCGGATGAATCGCTCTCTGCACGAGGAGAGAAAGCCCTTGAACTGCAGAGACGACCACTCCACCTTCAAAATCGGCGGACGGTGCAGATCCGAATCGACGTACATGAGATTCGTGATCTTTCTGGTATAGTCCCTGACGTCGATCCCTCCGACGATGGTCGGGGCCATGCTGTTCAGCGCAAATTTCGCACGGTCGGCAAAGTTTCCTCCGACCTCGGAACCGGCAGACACGCTGTCGAAGAACAACTCGAACGTGAGCTGTTCCGCTCCGCCGCTGTGGAACTGCACGACCGGCGCGTCTGCGCCGAGCGACGGGATCGGTCTGTAACTCACGGTCTTCTGACGGGTATAGGACTGGGGATTGTAGAGCACCTCAAAGGATTCCCGGTTGTCAAGATCGGTGATGCGCATCTTTTCCACGGGAATCAGAATATTGGGGTTCGGCAGCCCGACAAACACGCCCTTTCCACCTCCTCTTATCTTCCGCTCCGACGCAGCTCGCGTCTGATTCTTTCTTCAATGATCTTATAAACTCTGTCCGCCGTGCGCTGGATCTCGGCGTCGCCGATCGGCTGACGTGCCGGAAGCTCCTCCGTTTCACGGGATTTTTTGAACGACAGCTCCGTTCTGTCGGTCGGAACGCTCTGCTGCGCCGCCGCAGGAGCGGTCCAGCTGATCTGATGTGCGCCCGGTGCGCCGGATTTCCAGTTGAGCGCAGCGGAGCGTTGCTCGGTCGGACTGACGCCCGACTTTTCCAGCAATTCCCTTGCCCACGTCGGAAGCTCGTTCGTTCCGTCGCTCTGCGGCGGCGTCGCCGGTCTTGCTTTCATCGAACTCTCGGGCGGCTGCTCGGCAGAAGAAGGCGCCGCAAAGAACAGCTCCGGCGGTCTCAAAGCATCCGTCTCCTCCCCAACCGGGAGTGCAACGCGATCCGCGTCCTGCCCCTTTTGTACGACTTGCTTTCCCTGCTCTGCGTTCCGTCTTTCGCCGCGGACGGCGTCGGGACGGCGACGTCCCTGCTCCGAAGCGACTCGGATATCGCGTACGGTCTGCCCCGCCGTCTTCCATGCGCGAGGCGTGTCTCCGGTCTGCGGCTGCGCGCGGTGCGCTTCCCCGTGCTGCATAACCGCAGGAATAAACTGCTGTGCCGGAGTTTGTCTCCCCATCGTACCATCTTGCCGCAATCCGCTTTGCTCCGCGTTCCGTTCCGTATCCTTGCGATAGGTCAGCTCGGCGTATGCGTTCGTCTCTCCTCGCGCCGTTGGAATCGCCGTCCGGATCTCGCTCTCCGGTCCCTCATACGCGGTCAGTTCCGTTTCCGTACGGATCGGGGACTGCGGCGCGGACGCTTTCGTCTCGCGCCTCTCCGCGTTCTGCCGTATGCTTTCCTCCGTTCGCTCACGGTAGGTCAGCTCGGCGGGGGGCTCCGTTTCCAAAGCATCAGACGGTATCGCGGCGTCCGGTCTCGCCGTTATCTGTGTCCGGACGTCGGTTCCGCGTTCTGCCGGTCCATCGCCCGGTGCACTCGCCTGTACCGCGCTTTGCCCCGTGATCTGTTCTGCATCTTCCCGATAGATCAGTTCCGCAGATGCTTCTTTCAAAAAAGCCTCCCGGCTTTCGATCGGCAGCGCGGTCTCCGGCTTGCCCTGTACAGCGCTTGACGCTTCTGTTCTGTCCGCAATCTGCGGCGCGAGCGCTTTCCCGCCCTCCCGCTTTGCGGCGGAAATCGGTTCCCTGTCCGTGCGATAGGTCAGCTCTGCAGGTGCTTCTTTCGGAAGCTCCGTCCGGCTTTCGGTCGGCAGCGCGGTCTCCGGCTTGCCCTGTACAGCGCTTGACGCTTCCGTTCTGTCCGCAATCTGCGGCGCGGGTGCTTTCCCGCTCTCCCGCTTTGCGGCGGAAATCGGTTCCCCGTCCGTGCGATAGGTCAGCTCTGCAGGCGCTTCTTCCGGAAGCTCCGCCCGGCTTTCGATCGGCAGCGCGGTCTCCGGCTTGCCCTGTACAGCGCTTGACGCTTCCGTTCTGTCCGCAGTCTGCGGCGCGGGCGTTTTTCCGTCCTCCCGCCTTGCGGCGGAAATCGATTCCCCGTCCGTGCGATAGGTCAGCTTTGCAGGCGCTTCTTTCGGAAGCTCCGTCCGGCTTTCGGTCGGCAGCGCGGTCTCCGGCTTGCCCTGTACAGCGTTTGACGCTTCCGTTCCGACAGCAGTCTGCGGCGCGGGCGTTTTTCCGCCCTCCCGCCTTGCGGCGGAAATCGGTTCCCCGTCCGTGCGATAGGTCAGCTCTGCAGGTGCTTCTTTCGGAAGCTCCGTCCGGCTTTCGGTCGGCAGCGCGGTCTCCGGCTTGCCCTGTGCAGCGCTTGACGCTTCCGTTCTGTCCGCAATCTGCGGCGCGGGCGTTTTCCCGCCCTCCCGCCTTGCGGCGGAAATCGATTCCCCGTCCGTGCGATAGGTCAGCTCTGCAGGCGCTTCTTTCGGAAGCTCCGTCCGGCTTTCGATCGGCAGCGCGGTCTCCTGCTTGCCCTGTACAACTATTGACGCTTCCGTTCTGTCCGCAGCCTGCGGCGCAGGCGTTTTCCCGTCCTCCCGCTTTGCGGCGGAACGCATATCCTCCTTTGCATCCTCCCGAAAGATCAGCTCCGGGGACACGTCCGTCCCCTCTCCTTCTGGAAATGCCGCAAAGGGTATTCTCTCTTCCGGCTCGGTCATATCCACCGATAAAGCCGGTCGGTTGTAAACCTGTTCGTGCGCGGCGGGCTGTTCCGACGACCCCGCAATCGTATCACGGGACGCTGCGGCAGTTCCGCGGTTTTGAGATGCAAAACGCCCGTCAGCGCTCTGCGCGGAAGCAGCATGCTCCGCCGTCCGTTCCGTCTCCGAATTCGACGTCTCAAACGTCTGCGTGTCTGGGACGGATCCCGCTTCATGCCCGGGTCCTTTCCGCTGCGCGCCGGTCGCATGCGCACGCGCGCGCGTATAGGAATCGTCTCTTTCCTGCTCTGATCCGGCGGCGTATGATCGGGTTTCCCTGTGTTCTCCGCGCTTTTCGGACTGCGTCGGCGTTTCGTCGCCGCGCGACGCATTGCGGCGCAGCGTTTTGTCCACTGCGCGATATACCTCTCGCAAGATGCGATCGGTTTCAAAATTCTTTTCGGCGCCTTCCGTGCTCCATTCGAGCATGTCATTTGCCGCGTCATATGCTTCCGAGATGTCCGCGGACGCACGCCGGATCTCGCTCTGCGCGATCGCCTCCTCACGGCGGCGGCGCAGTACGTCCGGCAGCAGTATGCTGCCCGCAGGAATCCCTCCCGCCCGCTTTGTTTCCGAACGGACCGGATAGCCGGGATGCAGCTCGCGCTGCTGCGGCGTCCAGCCGCCGGTTGCAGGCGCGCTCAGCATCTGGCTGGCAAGCGGCAGCATCCGATCCGAGCGCTTATGCTCTGCGGTCGTGTGCACGCGGACGAGCTTTGCCGTGCCGACGGCGGACAGCAGCTTTGACGTCGAACCGGCGCGTTTCTGCATGTCGGCTGCTGTCAGGCTGCTCTCTTTTGGGCTTTGCGCTTCTCGGTCGGCGCGTATGCTTCTGCTGATGCCGCTCCGTTTCGTGTATTCCGGATCCTGCGTCGAAGCCTTTACGGGCATATGCGCGGTGTATCTTTCTCCGCCGGTCTCAATCACGACCCGGCGCGTCTCGGCGTAGGCGGTACGAAGCTCACGTTCCCGCACGACGACACGTTCCAGAATGCGCTCCGGCGGCGTTTGTGGCTTTTTTTCGTTCTTTTCCTTCTCCCTCGCGTCCTTCAGCAGGCGGTTCAGGAGCAGATCGATGTTCAGTTCGATGCGTACCTCCGGAGGAGGAGGCAGCACTTCGCGTTCCGATTCCTCCAGATATGCCAGCGGCATCGCCCGGTAAAAGCCGGTCGAACGGCTGTTGCGTCGGGCGATTTCTTCGGTGAACAGCGCCGTCAGCAAACCGAACGGAGACAGGACGTCCTGTCTCGTGACCGACATATCCGGTTTTGTCACGGCGATCGATTCCATCAGTAACACCCGTTATAGATCAACTCGATACGGCTGACCGCGAGCGCAGGCTGGTTGCTGTTCAGATCGGGTCCGACGTATTTCCTGAGGTACGCGCCCACGATGGTCCAGGTCCGCTGCGGCTTTCCGAAGCTGTCCATAAGGATCACGGTCCCCGCAAGCGGGATCGACATGCCCGAGGCGGTCATTGCCATCAACAGGGAAACGGAATCCAGCGTTGTGACGACGCCCTGCTCCAGCACCAGCACCTGCGGCCTGCTCTCTTTGAAAAAGAAGCGCGGGTAATTCAGACCGCCTTCGTTATACACTTCGTATTCGATCTCCATATTGAGACCGCTTACGGCGGTGAATCTCCCCATGATCGCGGCGCCGGGACCGATCAATGCGACCTGAAAAAAAGAACCCGAAAGGTAATCGCTTGTCAGCATACGGCATCATCCCTCCAACATCGTCAGAAAACTGAGCGGGCTGACGGTGCGCTCCATACCGTGAACGGCAAACGTGACGCTTTCGGACAGCACCTCGCTGCGGGAGCTGTCCATCGGCGACAGTTCGTAACGGATGGGCATGGCATCCTTCAGCGACCAGATCACGCCGCGGCGTCCGGCGTCGTCCAGCGCGATCACGTTGATCGTGCGGAACAGGTTGACGCCGGTCGGTCCGGTGTGGGTCGACGCGGCAGCCGCAAAGATCCAGTCGAGAAACGCGTTATCCCCGATCACGCCTTTGGTGAGCGTGACGGGGTCAAAGCGAGTCATCACCGGCACGATTTCCTGTACGCCTCGAAGATCGCTCCCGGAACGGACCTGAATGGTCTGTACCTCCATCCGGATCCCGGAAAACTGCGTGAAAGCGCCGACTGCGTCGCCGTCCACCTCCACAAGGAAGCGGAAGGATTTGAGCGGACCGATATATTTTTTTAAGGAGCCGGGCAGATTGATCAGCATACCTGCTTTTCCTTACCGAAACTCGAATGTTTTGCTCTTGTCGTTCCCGCTGAGCTTTTTGTTCACCGAAGAAACCTCCGCGCACCAGCGGCGGCGTTCCTGATGGCTCAGCGCCATGACTTCATCCCGGGACCAGTGCAGATAATATGACAGGAAGGTCATCTCCTGGTAAAGCTGTTCCTGCGGATACAGCACCAGTCCTAGGCCAATAAAAAATCCAGCGGTACCTCGATCTGCTGATTGCAGTGCGGACAGACGACCTTATAGGTCGGCATGTCGGACATGTTGATGCGCTGATAGAGGTCCTGCAGGTACGCAAGGTCCATTGTGAACAGCCCTTCGATCACATGTGTGTTGATGCTGTTCAGGGTTCCCAGCCGCGTGATGACTCTGGAGAGCAGGATGATCGTGAGGTATCCCGCGTTCTGCTGGACGCGCGGATCGCGCATCGGCAGGATCTCGTCCGCGGCGGTCGCAAGGCGCATAGTGCCGCGCTTGTGAACGTCCCCGTTTTTATCGACATAGCCCTTCGGCAATTCAAATTCGAATTCAGTTTCCATAGTTCCCCTCTTATTTTACAGAGCCCTCCGTACCGCCGGATGATGTTCACCCGGCGGCAGGAAGGTCGCAGTCATATGATCATCAGATGGGAGACGGCTCGCCGGAAGCGGCGCCGGGCGTATGCTCGAGGCCTTCGTGGCAGAGTTCCAGCGACTGGATCGCCACTTCTCCGCCCATACCGTTGAGATCCGGTACGGTGTAGCCGACAGGCCATGCATTGATGAGGTTCCAGGACGGACCGGGGCTTCCGGCGTCGTCGATGAGGGTGATCGTCACATTATGACGCAGAATGCCGGTAGGCGGCGCGGTATTCGTCGGCGCGACGGAGTAGACCCAATCAAGGAAGTCTGCGTCGTCCGAAACGCCCCAGCGGAGGGTGACGTTTCCGAATTTTGTGAGACCCGCCAGTTTACGCGGCGTGTTGCGCAGATCGTCGCCTTCGCGATACTCAACGGCGTCCGTGGAGGAGCTCATACCGGATACTTCCGAAAAGCCCGCACGGCTGATACCGTCGATTTCGACCTGATATCGAAATACTCTGTATGGATAATTGATAGCCATCTATTCTGTCATCCTTTCTGTCGATAATGAAGCCGCGTGGCTTATTCGGATGCGGCGGTCTTCTGCGTGATGCGGAAGATCACAAATTCAGCGGGCTTGACGGGCGCGATGCCGATCTCGCAGATCAGACGGCCGTTGTCAATATCGTCCTGCGTCATCGTGGTGGGACCGCATTCTACATAGAACGCCTGATCCGGGCTGGAGCCGGCGAGAGCGCCGTCTCTCCAACAGGTTGCGAGGAAGGTTTCGATGGTGCGCTTTACGCGGCCCCAGAGCGTCTCGCTGTTGGGTTCGAAGACGACCCAGTTCGTGTTGGCGCGAATGGACTCCTCGATGTAGATGAACAGACGGCGGACGTTGAGGTACTTCCACAGTCCGTTGGAGCTGATGGTGCGTGCGCCCCATACGCGGATGCCGCGACCGGGGAAGGCACGGATCAGGTTGACGCCGATGGGATTCAGGATATCCTGCTCTCCGGTGTTGTAGTTGCAGCTCAAGCCGGTGCAGCCGCGAACGACCTCATTGGCGGGAGCTTTGTGAACGCCGCGATCGTTGTCGCTTCTCGCGAAAATGCCGGCCATCGCGCCGGAAGGCGGGAAGAAATCGGGGCGCTTTGCGCCTGCGTCGTACATCTGGATCCAGGGATGATACATTGCGGCGTAGGTGGAATCATACATATCACGGAATGTCGCTACGTCGTTCGTCTTCTTGAGATCCACCGGAACGTCGAGGATCGCAAAGCAGCTCTTCTTGCCCTCGCAGAAGCCGATCAGACCGGCCTGGACCTCGGGCATCGTAACACCGGGAACGGCCATGATGGATACGTTGGGATTCTCAAGGAACGCCTGCATGCCGGTACGCTTGCCGGGACCGCCGTCGGTGCCGAGATAGGCGTCCGCAGTCGGTGCGCCGCCGTTGGAGCCGCCGGCGGGCGTCAGCACGAGAATGCCCTCGGTGCCGCCGCAAAGCTCATACGGCGTAATGCCGGCGGGCGCGGGTTCTGCCGCCGCTTCGTCCTTGTTTTCCTTCTTGCCCTTTGAAGCGCTCTTCGCCGCGGGAACGACTTCGACCTTAATGAGGTCGCTCTTCTCGGTGCGGATCGGCGCGAAGTTCAATGCTTCGGGCTTCAGGCAGAGGTTCGGGAAGGTTTCGATCGAGTCATCGAGACGCGCGGTGATCGTGATCTCGCAGGTCCGGATGAACTTCGTCGTGCCGACCTTGGTGTCGGCAACATCCAGCGTGCAGGGGGCGTCAAGGGTAACGACCTTGTCCAGCACGCTCTTGACAGTCGCGAATGCGCTTTGGTTGCCGTCGAACAGTTCAACGACATCGCCGGCATTGAAGCCGTCGGCATTCTTCAATGTGAGATCGGCGCCGTTCACGGCAAAGACCTGGGTCTTAGCCTTGGAGGACGGCTCAACGGTGACGCGCATGTTGTCCGCCCATGCGCCGGGGCTCGCTGCCGTGACTTTCAGCACGCCGGAGGTCACGCTGCCTGCCTTTGCGTCGTCGGGAATGACACGCATGATATAGGCGCGGGAACCGCCGTTCATGAAGAACTGTTCCACGGCATAGGGAAGGAACCTGGCGGCATGATACCCTGCTTCGCTGAGGTAGCCGCCGTACATACGTTTGTAATCGGCGAAGCTTGTGACAAGCTGTGGTTCGCCGATTACGGGACCGCGTTCCGCAAGGCCGATAAAGCCCGCGGTGCTGGTGCTGACGCCTTGCATTGGAGTTGCACCGGAGTCAAACTCCTCTACATACACGCCCGGTGACAAATACTCTGCCATGTTCTCGCTTCACGCCATGTTATTGATCTCACGGAGTGAAGCCCCTCCTTTCATTTTTGTTTTTTTGTTTTATTCAGCGAATTTGTGTTCGCTTTGGGTTACTGATTCAACAGCCGGAGAGCGTTCCCCAGCAGTATGCGATCACCTGCGCACTGTAGGAAATCGCTTCTGTGATCCGCTGCTCCGCGCCGTAAACGTCGTCCGTTTCCGCGGTGCACCGGTAAACGGGAGCTCCTTCCTCCGTCACGTACAGAGCGCCGCGGATGAGCCTGCGGTTCATCTCGTTGCAAAACCCGCGCGCTTTGTCCGGGTCGGCACAGCGGAACGGAAACCGTCCGTAAAACAGCATCGCACCGTCTGAAGTCCTGCAGGAGGTCTCCCACAGCATCGCGCCGTGCTTCGACCGAAACCGCAGCCACCCGTTCTCCTCGCGCCACTCGACGCCTTCTCTTTCGAGCAGCGCAAGCAGCACCTGCCGTGCTTTCATTTCTTCCATCGGTCCCACCTGCATGTCGTTACACTGTCAGCGGCTGCGCATTCCCGAGCGGAGCAGCCGACTGTCCGTCCGATGGAGAAACGAGTGAGGGTTCTCCCCAAACGTCAAACTCCGCGGGAGCGGTCATACATTCTCCCTGCGGCAGATCCATCTCCGAAAACTGCGGACCTGCCTTCCGCATCGCGAAGAGTTCCGCAAGCGCGGAATTTCCCATCACGCCCGATAACCCGCGTATGCGTTCGGCGGGAAGCTGTTCCCTGCTCCCGCCCGCAAGGATCGCATTCAGGGTCAGCGCCCATTCCGACGCCGCTTCAGAGCTTTTCTTTCTCTGCTCGTGCTGCTCCCGTTCGGGCAGCTTTTTCTGATCCGTTTTTGTTTCCGTTCGGTGCATCGCCGTCCGCTCCTTCGTCCGGATTCTCCGGAAGCTCGTCCGATCCTTCTCCGAATGCTGCTGCGACAAGCTCGTCCTCGATCCCCGCCGCCTCCAGCTCCGACAGTGTTTCCGTCGCGCGGTCCGAGATGAAACGAAGCTTGTTGATGAATTCGTTCTTCATCTGGGCCTTTTTCGCTCTGAGCGAGAGCGTCCTGACCAGAGCGTTCTGGAGCACCGGTTTCATCCGCTCGTCGGTGCAGTCGGCAAGCTTTGCACGATACTCCGCCTCCAGCGCCGCGTCCCTGCTGTCGTCCAGAAAGGGATAGATCCTGTACAATGCGGCGCGGTCCGACTGTGTTGCCTCGTCTGCGCTGCAGGCGACCTGTGTCATCGACTCGACGACGCGCCTCGCGTCCCGCAGCGTGTCCACGATGATGCCCAACGCGCTGTGGGCAAAGCCCTGATTGACCAGAAGCTGATCCGGCGAATGTCCCGGGATCGGTCTGATCCTTGCTTCCTTGACCGATAGGGTCCGCTGCTGAAGTCTCCTCGGCTCGTGTTGATACGCCGTTCTTTTCAGGCAGGAGACCAGCATCATCTTGCCCGTTCCGTTGAGTACCGCCGATGACATTGCGCCGCGACGGAACGCGATCTCGGAAAACTTTGTCAGCCGGGGCGTCTCTTCCTGCCGATCACCGGTCCGCTCTTTCCCGGGAGCGACAGCCCGCGTACCGTCTTCGGTCGTTTTCCCGTTCTCCTGCCCCCGTTCGTTTTCCGGTTGGTCCTTCTCCTCCTGCGATGCGTCCTCAGCTTTCGATTCGAACCCCGCCGCCGCAGCCGCGTGCGAGCGTCCGATGCGGTCAAAGCTTTGCTGAAAGCTCTCCGTCACATGGTACAGCGGATCGTGCTGCTCCAGCCACGTCGCGCCGACCGCCCACGCAAACTTCGCCTCCGTGCTTTTTTTCGTTTCCGCCTCGGGCAGGGGAAGCGCTTTTCTGTTCTTCTTGATCTGCATATTATTCCCCGAGCAGTCTCCTGAGCGTCGCGCGAAGCTGATCGCTGCCGACCGGACGTATCAGAAAATCGTTCAGATGGATCCTCAGCCCGCGGATCGCGTATCGATCCGTATCGTCGAGCAATACGACGCGGCAGCCGCTGTCTTCCTCGCGCACCCTTCGCGCAAGCAGGAATCCCTTCACGTCTCCGTAGCACACCACAACGCCATAGAAGCATCCCGGTCGAAAAGCATCCCAAAAGAGTTCTTCCGAAGGAAAAACCTTCACCGTCGCCTGCCTGCGAACGGCAACGGAACATTCGCTTAGAAGAGAACAGATCCGCCCGATCTCGTTTTCATCCGAACTGCAAACAGCAATCTGCATTTCCGTTTCCTTTGCAACGCCTCCCGCGGCGCGTGAATCTCTCTGGTTTTCGCTGACGATAGTATACCATATCAAATATATGATTGTTGAAATTTGTCAAAAATAGGGTGAATTTGGCACGGACTGCGTTCCTGCACGCGCCGCTTCTGTGTTATAATACGATCGAAAATATATGAAAGCAGTAAAGGAGTCTCCGTCATGGTAAATATCAGCTTCTGCCGTCTCGGGCGGATCCTCCCGGAATCCTTCGCGGGATACGTTCTGCCCTACGTGCGCAGAGATCTCGCCCGCGCGGAAAACGGCAGCGCTTATACGGTTCTCGGAGCTATCTGGAACGGTCTCGCCTGCGGCGCGGCTGTCGTCGAATGGAACGAATACGAAGGAAACGTTCGCAGCTTCTTCATCGATCCGAAAGCGCGGTCCCGCGGCGTAGCCGGTCATTTACTGGACCTTTTGCTGGAGGAAGGCGCGCGGCTGGGGAAGGAATCGCTGTACCTTGAATATATCCTGAAGGACGAGGAGCTTGCCGCCATGGACGCGCTCGTGCTCTCCCGCGGCGGAAGCATCGAGACGGACTCCCCGGTATGCGGAATGAACAGCGAGGACTTTTTGGACTCTCCGCTCCTCGGTCCCGCGCTGCGTCCGGGTTGGAAGCGACCTGCGTCGGTAGCGCTGTTCTCCGAACTGACGCCGTCGCAGATCGACACGCTGGAATCCGGCACGGGGCTTCCGTCGTTTCTTCGCCCCTCCTATCTCGGCGACAGGGTCGACCCGAACCTCTCCGCGGCATGGATCGCCGACGGAAAGCCGGTCGCCTTCGTCGCGGGCTTTCAAAGCGGCGACCGGGTGTTCTGCATGAGCTCCATCTGGCGCGGTCCCGAAGCGCCGCTCACCAGCTTCCGCACCCTGATCCTTTCGCAGATCAACCAGTGCTGGTATCGCAGCGGCGGCAGATTTTCATTCTATATCTCCCCCATAACCCCCCGCGTCGAAGCGATCGCGGAATGGTTTACCAACGGAAACTACGAACCCTATACCCATCGGGATGCGGAGATCCCCATCCGACAGGAAAATTGATCCGGGCTGCGGATCGATCGACCCGCAGTCTTTCGCCCGACCGGGATCCTCCATCGGCATGAGCGGCATTCGCTCGAAAGGCATCAAGTCCGAATGAGTTATGTGTACGACAACCGCAAACGGACGGATAACACTGCGCAGCATACGGAGACGACCGCGCAGCAGCCGTCTTTGGACGCTTTGCGTTCCGGCGTCGTAAAGCCAACGCAGGCGCAGATGGGCCGTCGGGTCGATCTGCCCGGAGCCATGCGCGAAAAGATGGAGAACGCTTTCGGAACGGATCTTTCCGCCGTGAAACTCTATGAAAGCCGGACGGTCGCCGACGCCGGCGCAGGAGCCGTCGCCCGCGGCTCGGATATCGCCTTTGCGCCGGGCATGCTGGACTTTACAAGCTTCGGCGGTCAGGCGCTCCTCGGCCATGAAATCAGCCATGTCATAAGCCAGGCAAGAGGCGAAGCAAGAGGCAGCGGCTTTCTGAACGATCATGCCCTGGAGACAAAAGCGGACCGCGAAGGCGCAATGGCGGCCGCCGGGCAAACCGTCGTACCGCCTTCGGCGTCGCTCTCCCCCGTCGGCGCGGCGCCCGTCGCCGCGCCCATGCAGGCAGGGCTGAAGACCCCGAAAAAGCAGAAAACGCAGCAAGCGGACGCGGGTTCGCAATCCGGTTCGGCGTCTTCGGGCAGCGCATCTTCGCTGTCCGGGTCTGCGCCGTCGGGCAGCGCGTCTTCGCTGTCCGGATCCGTTTCCCCGACGTCCGTATCTTCCTCATCAGGTTCCATGCCGCCTCCGCCGTCCATGGGTTCCGTACCGCAGTCATCCGTATCTTCCTCTTCGGGCTCCGTGCCGCAGGGCAGCGCGTCCTCGCAGATCGGTTCGGCAGTTTCGGCGGGTTCTGCTTCGGCGTTGAGCTCCGTGCCGCAGGGCAGCGCGTCTTCGCCGGCAGGTTCCCCTCCTCCGGGCAGCGTGTCTTCGCAGGCCGATTCGGCAATTCTGTTGGGTTCCGCTCCGGCGCCGGGCTTCGTGCCGCAGGGCAGCGCGTCCTCGCAGATCGGTTCATCGGCTCCGGCGGGCTCCGCTCCGGCATCGCTCTCCGCGGCGCAGGGTCATGCGTCTTCACAGGACGATTCCGCGCCTCCGGCTGCCGCGCCGCAGCGTCTTCAGGCGCCGAACCCAACGAATCCCAACCCATGGGGCTTTACTTCCGCTCCGGGGGAAAAACGTTTGCTCCCGGCGAACGGCGTCGGGTTCCTCCTCGGGATGGAAAATCTGAGACACCCCGACCCGCGCCACAGGGACGCGTTTATGGGCGTTTTGCGTGGAATGAAAGGAATCGCGGTGATCACCGGGAACCGTCGGCATATCGGCGGGCAGGCAGCTTTTGACGCAATGATGGGCAACGCCTACGCGGGCGTGATCGACGGCCTTACCAAATACAAAAATGTGCTTCAGGAAGAGATCATTGAAAACTTCCGCAGTTTCAGCGAGGCCGAGTTGAAACAGAAATCAGATCACCTCCGACTCGTAAACGACCTGCTCAGGCGCGCAATGATCGACCAGGGGGTCAACAGGAAGCGGCAGAGCACGACCCTCAGCAGCAGCGAGCTTGTCGGTGCCGGCGGGCACGGTGCGATCAACCAGGTCCATAGATTTCAGCGCGGCGAAGGAGAACACCGGCAGACCGCCTTCTTCAAGCCTTCTCTGCCGGACAGTCAGCGTTCGCAGCAGTCGCTTTATGTGGAACAATCCGTGATGGACCGCATCGGTATACGGCATCACGACGCACAGGGAAGAGCGCTCAATACCCGCCTTTCAAAACGTGAGATCGCGTATTCCCGTCTCAGCAGTCTGATGGGCTCCTCCGTCGGCATCGGCGCCAAAATGGCCACGTATCAGGGCGCGCAGCAGGGCGTGCTCATGGAGGAGGCAAAGGGTAAACCCTGGCTCAGCTACAACTGGCAGTATTTCGGACCGAACGCCGAAACGAATTACACCTGTCTGGATCCGGCGGTCGCAGGCACGCCTCATCCCGGGAAAAACTGGGGCGAACGTCTCGGCGGCACACAGATCGTCCGCAAATCAACGAAGGATCAGGACTATGTGCAGGGAACCCTGGGCATCAAGGACAGCGCGCAGGAATTGGACGCCGCCGATCCCGACTATCAGCGTCAAATGAACGAGATGTTCCTGCTGGACACGCTCGCCACCCACACAGACAGGCATGCCGGAAACTATCACGTCAACCGGGATGAAAACGGGAAAATCAGTGTCAAGACCATGGACAACGACATCACCTTCGGCAGCTTCGGCAGCGAGCAGGCCGATCAGACCGCTTTCGGCAAACGCGGACAATCTTTCAACTACGGCGGACTTCCCGCGAAGATGCAGATCGACGCAAACATGGCGAAAAAGATCAAAGGCATGAAGAAAGAGATGCTCTACAAAACCTTCTCCGACGTGCTGAGCAAGAACGAGATCGAGTCCCTTTGGTCGAGGTTTGAGATGATGCAACAATATGTCGGCGAGATGGAAAAGGAGCACTTGATCGTCGATCAGTGGAACGAGGATACCGCAAAGCGGGAAACGAGTCTTGCCGGCGGCGCAATGTCCCACGAAAGAGAAGACGCAAGAAGACCCGGAGGTTATGCGGGCAACAATTACTATCAGCGCCAGATGCTGATGCTCCACGCCGCCGATTCTCCGTATGTGAGCAACGGCGAGGATTTCCTGAAGATTGCAGAGGGAAGGACCTGGGGCGTCAAGCATAATAAAGCCATTGACTCCGACCACGGTCCTTCCGTGCCGGGAACGGATGCGACCTCAGAAGACGACGAAAAAAGGCGTTCATTTTAACGACGGATATGAGTTATACGTATGCCAACCGAATACGGGCGAAAAACGGGACGAAACATCCGGAAACGACCCCGGATCAGCCGTCTTTGGACGCTCTGCGTTCCGGTGTTGCAACGCCGACGCAGGAGCAGATGGGCCGCCGGGTCGATCTGCCCGAAGCCATGCGCGAAAAGATGGAGAACGCTTTCGGAACGGATCTTTCCGCCGTGAAGCTCTATGAAAGCCAAACGGTCGCCGACGCCGGCGCCGGAGCCGTTGCCCGCGGATCGGATATCGCCTTTGCGCCGGGCATGCTGGACTTTACAAGCTTCGGCGGTCAGGCGCTCCTCGGCCATGAAATCAGCCATGTCGTAAGCCAGGCAAGAGGCGAAGCGAGAGGCAGCGGCTTTCTGAACGATCATGCCCTGGAGGCAAAAGCGGACCGCGAAGGCGCAATGGCGGCCGCCGGGCAAACCGTTGCCCCGCCTTCGGCGCCGCTCTCCCCCGTCGGCGCTGCGTCCGTTGCCGCGCCCATGCAGGCAGGGCTGAAAAAGCCCAAGAAAAAGGCGGATCCTTTCAAATTCACCTCCGCGCCGCAGGAGGGAAATCAGCTTCCTTCCTCCGGCATCGGATTCATGCTCGGCATGAAGAATCTGGACGACCCGCGCCGCGGTCCTGCTTTCAGAAACATGCTTGCCGGAATGAAGGGGTTGGCTGTGGTCAGCCAGAACCGCGGGCATGTCGGCGGACAGGCTGCATATGACGCCATGATGAGCAATGCCTATCAGAGCGCCGTTTCCGGTCTCGAAGGATACAAGGCGGTGCTTGAGAGCGAGGAGCAGGACGACGTCGGAGACGACGCCCGCAAACAGGATCGGACACAGCAGCTTGGGCTTCTGAACAGTTTTATCGCCGGCGCGAGAAACGACCAAAGAAAGTACGCGGGTCTTAAAAGCACAGAACTCACGCAGGAGGAGCGTGTCAGAAGCTTCTCCGAGCACGGCGCTATCAACGAGGTCCACCGGTTCCAGCGCGCCGACGCGGAGGGCGAGAGCGCAACCGGCTACTTTAAGCCGTCCCTGCCGGAAAACCTGCGCTCCGGTCGATCCGTGGACGCCGAAAAACAAATGATGAATCTCATAGGGATCCATCGCGAAGACGATGCAGGGAACAAAGCCGATCCCGCCCTCTCGGACCGCGAGATCGCCTACTCACGCCTGTGCAGTCTGATGGGTTCCAGCGTCGGTATCGGCGCGAAACGCGCGACCTATCGCGATCAATCGGGGCGCACGCAGAACGGTGTGCTGATGGAAGAGGCGAAAGGGCGCGGCTGGAAGGAGTATCACTGGAACTATTATGGGCCGAACGCTCCGACAGGGCGCGTCGACGAGGACAGCGCAACCTTTATCGAAGGTCATGCGCGCAGCGAAAACTGGGGCGACCGGCTCGGCGATACGCAAATGGTCCGCAAATCCACCGCGAAAAATCCTGCGTTTAAGAGCTTCCTCAGAACCGGAAAGGGCGCTGAAACATTGGACGCAGCCGATCCCGACTACCAGCGGCAGATGAATGAAATGTTCCTTCTGGATACGCTCGCCACCCACAGAGACAGGCACTCCGGCAACTTTCACGTCGGCAGGGACGAGGACGGAAAGATCAGCGTGAAGACGCTTGACAACGACCTCACCTTCGGAAGTCAGGCAAGCGAAGCCGCGGAAAAGGAAGCGTTCGGAAAAAGAGGATATACCCGCTTCTACGGCGGTCTTCCCGCGAAAATGCAGATCGACGCAAATATAGCGAAAAAAATCAGGGGCATGACCAAAGAGATGCTCGATCGTACGTTCTCCGACGTTCTGAGCAAAAAGGAGATCGATTCCCTTTGGACCCGGTTCGGAATGATGAAGGAATACGTCGACGCCATGGAGAAGGAGCACCTGATCGTCGACCGATGGAATGATGAAACCGCAAAGCGGGAAGCGCGCCTTGCGGGCGGCGCAGATTCATCCAGGCATGAATTGCTTCATGACGTCAGTGCGGAGCCCTCCGGTGCAAACCCCGCGGGAACGGTCTCCACGACCGACGTCCGGGCGGCGTCTCCGGTCGCGGACGAAGGCGGGGACGCGCCGGTGTCCACAGCTTCCGCCGGTCCTGTTTCCCGGGAATGGCCTCCGAACCAGCCGAAACAGCCCGTCAGACCGGCAGCACCGGCAGCACCGGCAGCGCCGGCAGCGCCCGATGCGCTTACCGATCTCGAACGGTACGGAGGGTATTCCGGAAACAATTACTACCAACGTCAGATGCTGGCGCTCCATGCCGCATCTTCCGAGCACAATGACAAGCGCAGGTTCCTCATGCTTGCGGAGTATTGATCCGAAGCAGATCGGGAGCGCAGAAAGAGCAATAAACCAGTTTACCGTCAGGAAGATAAGGAGGTTGCTATGAGCTATATGTATGACAGCCGAAAGCGGACAAACGACACGGGTATAAAGCCCGGACTTTCCCCGAACGGCCCGTCTCTTGACGCGCTGCGCACCGGCTCGGCCGTACCGTCGCCGGAGCAGATGGGTCATCGGGTCGATCTGCCGGATGCCATGCGCGAAAAGATGGAGAACGCCTTTGGGGCGGATCTGTCGGCTGTAAAACTTTACGAAAGCCAGTCGGTCGAAGACGCCGGAGCCAACGCCGTCACGCAGGGCAGCAATATCGCCTTTGCGCCGGGCATGCTGGATTTCACCAGTTACGGCGGTCAGGCGCTCCTCGGTCATGAGATCAGTCACGTGGTTTCTCAGGCAAGAGGAGAGGTCTCGGGCAGCGGTTTTCTGAACGATCACGCTCTGGAAGCCCGCGCCGACCGGGAAGGTGCGATGGCAGCCTCCGGCCAACAGATTTCCGCGCCTTCGACTGCCATGTCCGGCGTCACGGCTGCGCCCGCATCCTCGCCTATGCAGGCCAGCAAGGCCACGAGAAGAAAGCTCAACAACAATATGAACAGCCAGGCGGATCTTCTCGTAAAGATGGCGCAGATGCAGCGCACCAATCCTCAGGGATACTCCCGCGATCAGGACTATATGACTGCGCAGTCACAGCTGAGCTCCGCGAGAACGGACGAGTACCTGATTCGACAGGCGTTGACCAATGAAGACACAACCAAACTGCAGGGCACCAGTTCCATCGGTGACAGAGTGCTCGATCGGCTGTGGAAAAAGAACAATAAGCGATACACGCAGAGCTATCTGAAGGACGCTGTGGCTGCCGCCAATCTCAGTCACGAGCGCGTGATCGGCGCGAATGCAGACGAAGACATCGACACACGGCTCAACAGCGAAATACTCGATCAGGTTTTAGCCGATCCCAATGCCGACAGCGCAGCAAAGGCACAGGCGCAGAATTACAGAAACGGCAGATACAGACCGGGCAGCAGACTCGGCAGTCTCTTTTGAGCATCGACCGTCTGCATTCCGTCGCCGCTGAACGCAAAAGAGACGCGAACAGGCAGCGCATCTTACAGCAAACATGATATCCTGATGGGAGAAACGAAACATGAGTTACACATATACCACCCGAAAAAAGGCAGATCGCTCCGCCGGGAAAGCGGAAGCCGCACACGGTCCTTCTCTTGACGCTCTGCGTTCCGGCGCCGTGACGCCGACGCAGGAGCAGATGGGGCACCGGGTCGATCTGCCGGACGCCATGCGTGAAAAGATGGAGAACGCCTTCGGGGCGGATCTGTCGGCTGTAAAACTGTACGAGAGCGAGGCAGTGGAAGACGCGGGAGCCAACGCCGTCACGCAGGGCAGCAATATCGCCTTTGCGCCGGGCATGCTGGACTTCTCAAGCTACGGCGGTCAGGCGCTTCTCGGTCACGAGATCAGCCATGTCGTCTCTCAGGCGCGCGGCGAGGTCGCCGGAAGCGGATTTTTGAACGATCACGCTCTGGAAGCCCGCGCCGACCGGGAAGGCGCAATAGCAGCCTCCGGTCAGACCGTTGCCGTACCCGCTGCGGCGATGTCCCCCGTTTCCGCCGGCTCGGCTTCCGGACCGATGCAGGCGGATAAAAAAGCCGATCGCGAAGCCAAATATCAGGCCGCGCAAAGAGACGTGGTCAGCAACGTCGTGGGCTATCAGCAGGAAATGCGCGGAAACGCGGATCCGCGGCGGCTCGCCGCATATAAATCCGCGCTGAAAAGCGCCTCGCGCTCGGAAAGAAGATGGGGCCGGCTGCTTTCGTCCAAATCGAACGTCGACCGCAGAACGGGTTCGATGATCTTCTCCGCGCTCAGCAATGATCAGGGCATCACGGACTCCGATCAGCTCCTTCATGAAACAGACTCTGCCCTGTCGCTTTGGGGCGGAAAAGCGGACGATGATCTGTTGTCGACGCTCGGGAGCATGACGGCGGCGCGTACCGCTTTCCATACGGACCGCCGTCAGGACAACGATGCGTATCTGTCCTCTCAGACGGGCACATATATGAACGCATTGTGGGACTACGGCACGCATGCATCCACTACGCCTCAGAACACGAGATTTTCCGATACCGAGGGCAATCCCGTGACGGCGACGCAGTTCATGGACGATTACCTGAAAAGGAAGAGCCAGAGCGAACAAAGCAAAAAAGAGCTTGCCTTTTTGCAGGCGTTCGGGAAAAAGTACCGCATCTCCAATGATAACGTTTGATCGGGCATCAAGCGTCGGATGATACGAAAGAACCGGAGGAATAAGCCATGAGCTACAGCTATGAAACCAAAAAACCGAAGCAGACAAAAGCTCCGGCGCATGCGCTTACCCCTCACGGACCGTCCATGGACGCATTGCGTTCCGGCGCAGTGAAGCCCTCGCAGGAACAGATCGGTCAAAGGGTGGACCTGCCCGACGCCATACGGTCAAAGATGGAGGACGCCTTCGGAACGGACCTCTCGGCCGTCAGGCTGTACAAGAGCCGGGCAGTGGAAGAAGCCGGCGCAAACGCCGTCACGCAGGGCGCCGATATCGCATTCGCTCCGGACATGCTGGATTTTTCGAGTTACGGCGGCCGCGCCCTGCTCGGTCACGAGATCAGTCATGTCGTGTCCCAGTCCCGCGGCGAGGTCAGAGGCAGCGGTTTTCTGAATGATCCCGCGCTGGAAGCGCGTGCCGATCGGGAAGGCGCTTTGGCAGCGTCCGGTCGGCAGGTCGCCGTGCCCGCGTCGCCCGTCTCCTCCGCAGCCCCGTCCGCCGGGCCGATGCAGGCGGCGAAGAAACGCGGAAAAGGTCAGGAAGAGCCGGAGGGCATCGAGCTTCAGGACTTCGCCGAAGCGCCTAAGCCCGAAGAAAAGGTGCCCAAAAGCAACGGCGCATTTGAATCCCTTGTCGGCGCGCTCGTCGATCAAAAAGACACCGTCAGCTCGTTCACCGATCCGTTCTCCGATCTGGACGAAACGAAAAAAGACATCGCTGCAAAAACCAAATCCATGCGGAAAATAGAGAACTTTGCAGGCAGGATGCTCGGTGTTGAAGCGCTCAAGGACGGCACAGCCAGCAGATACATCGGATCGAAAGCCGAAACGGGCGTGGACCTGCTCAAAGCCTCCGGTATCGAAAAGGTTGCGCAAAAGACCGCCGGTATCTCCGGCTGGATTTCCGCATCGGCAGCAGTGCCGCAGGCAGTAATGAAGCTCGGCGGCGCGTATGAAAAACTCGATAAGGCAAAGAAATACGGCACAAGGCAGGACGTGGAAGACGCAAAACTCGACCTTGCCTCCTCCGGTCTCGGCACGATGAGCAAGGGCAACTCCCTGGCTTCCGCCATTACGAAGCAGTTCAGCACCGCGGCCGCAGAGACTGCCGGAACCGTGACCAAGCATATCGGAGGCGCACTCGGTCTCGGCGCGCAGGGCATCGGCCTGTTCAAGAGCGCAAGGCATCTCAAGGAATCCACTGCACGGAAACGCAGTATGGCTGCGTCCGTCGCGGCAATGAAGCAGCGAATGCGCAGCGGCGAGATGAGCGAGGATGAAAAGGAAAAGCTTGCCATCTTCCGGCAGGGCAAACGCAACGCGGCCGTTGATCAGAAGCAATCGGCGTTCGACACCGTCTCCGGCTCGCTGGGTCTTACCGGCACTGTTTTGGGTATGACCGGCGTTGCCCCCGCAAGCGCGGTCTTCTCCGGCGCGCAGTCGGCGGTAAGCACGGTCGGAGACGAGGTCATGAGTTATGAGCGGGACAAGATCCAGAAAAAAACCGTAGAAGAAAAGTACCACGCAAAGGAAAGATATTACAGCGCGCTCCTGCACGACGAGAAGTTCCGGAAAATGGGCGTCAGCAAACGCGCTTTCAAGAAAAAATACCTCAAAGCACTCGGCGCCGGACACGGTTCCAAGGAAGAAGCATACCAGATCCTTTCCGGTTCGCGTGCGGACAAACTGCTGGAAGGGCTTCGCAACAACGAGGACTGGGCGATCGAGTTCGCGGACAACGCCGGGATCGGCTATGAAAACCTCGGAAAATCCGAGGAGCATGATAAGGGGATCCGCGCTTCGCTCCTGAAAGCCCTGAACGGCGGCAAGGAGGAGGAAGAATTCCACTCCTCCGACGCCCGTGAATACAACGCCTTCGAAAAAGCGGCCGAAGAAGAGAGAAAGTGGGAGGAAGACAAGCGTCCGCTCAAGGAGAAGGTGAAGGATCTTCTGGCCGAGAAGAAGGAAGCGGCGGGCGACTACATGAGAAACGCCTGGGAATCCGTTAAGACCGGCGGCAAAAAAGCCTTGACCGCCGCCAAACGTACGGGCAAAGGCGCATGGGGTCTCATGAAGCGCGGCTTCCAGGGTGCAAAGAAACTCGCCACAAGCAGCGAAGCCCGGTCGGAAGCCTGGAAAAGCATCAAGACCGGCGCTGCAACCGCAGCAAGCAAGGCAGGTACCGGCATCGTGAACGCCGGCAAGGCGATCGGTCGCGGCGCTGTGAGCGCATACGAAGGTACGAAGAGATTCCTGACTGACGCCGACGCCCGCAGCGTAGCCTTGGAAAACGTCAAGACCGGCGCTTCAAAAGCCGCAAACTACGTCACCAACGTCGTCCGGCACTCTGCAAAATCCCGCATGCGCGGTCTTCGCGACTGGTATAACGAGGGCGTGGATCAAATGAACGCGCATGGAGATACTTATAAGCAGATGAGTGCGCTTGATCGTTTCCTGTGGTCCGCAAAGAATCTGCCCGCACGAATGACCCACGGCTGGAAGCGCAATCAGGCGGCGACGAAACGGCGCATGAAGGAGAACGAGGACGCCGAAGCCGCGGTCGCGTATCTGATGCAAAAGGAAGAAGAAAAGCGTCAGAGCGGCGAATAACCAAGAATCATAAGCACACGGCGCCGCGGTCGTCCCCCTGCGCCGAACGAAAGGAGCATTTATCATGGATCTGAACACAGTACATCATTCCTTCGCAAAGCTGGAGGACATGCTTCACGATCTGAAGATCGAAACCGCCTATGTGAAGGGCTCTCCCGAACCGCAGATCGGTGACACCCTGCGCATTCTGCTCCCCATTACCGATGAGGGGCATCCCGTTCTGACGGAGATCATGATCACCGAATTTACCGACGACCTTGATCTGCTGCATATCTATTCCACCCTGATCGTCAAGAGCAACGACAGGATCGCCGAGCTGCCACAAAAGCTCAGCGAATGGAACATTCTCTGTCCCCTCGGCATGTATGGCATCTACGAGGCGGACGGCGAACGCCAGCTCTTCCATAAATATACCCTTCCCCTCGACAAGAACGCCTCCGAGGATTTTTCCGACGTCGCGATGCTGCTTCTTGAGCTCATACACGGCCTACTGTCGGAGCAATATCCCCTGTTTGCGGAATACTCCGTGCGCTGAAAACGAGTATATTAACGAGTATACTAAAGAAGAGTCCGGTATGAAACCGAACTCTCCCCCGTTCGTTTGTCTACATTCTTTCAGACATCTCGGCTCTCCACGCAAGGAGAGTCGATTTGCTTTCGGAAAGCTTCGCTGCGCTGATGGGCACGCTGTCGCCGTTGTCCATGAGGAAACGGTTCCCGTCAATCACGGCTGCGTGCGCAATATTGATCAGAAAGCTCTTGTGACAGCGGAAGAACGAATCGTTCAGATCGTCGGACAGTTCGTCGATACTCCGGCGGACGCACACGGTCCGTTCGCGCACGCGGATGTTGCAGGTATGCCCGCGGCTCTCTATGAAGCAGATGTCCTTCAACGGGAGATCCTCATTCCCGTCCGAAGTATGGACGGTCAGCTCGCGGCGCTTTTCGGACAGCTTTTTGAGATACCAGTCCATTGCGCCGTTCACATCCTGTTGGGAATAGGGCTTGGTCAGGTAATCCATTGCCTTCAGCTCATATCCGTCCATGCCGTGGTCCCGGCTCGTCGTAACGAACACGATCTCACAGCGGGTATCGACCTTCCGCAGCTGCCGCGCCGCTTCGATGCCGTTGAGATGCGGCATGTAAATATCCAGAAATATGATTTTCCATCGATCGGGATGCCACTTGGAGATCAGTTCCGTTCCGTCGGAAGCGGTCTCGATCTCGAGCTCCACGTCATGCGTCTTCTCGTAAGCGCGAAGCTTCCGAATCAGGTTTGCACGTTCCTCGGGCAGATCATCACAGACCAATAATGAAATCGTCATATGGGTATTCTCCTCTTTGCCAGGCCTGTAAAGCCGTCCGCACAGATTGTACATAGGTCCTTCCCAACGGGATGGAAACGCCGCCGCGGAGCGTTACCGCGGTATAGGTCATGCCGGTCACGAATCCGAGATGGACGATATAGCTTCGATGACAGCGGATAAAGGGCGGACCGGGCAGCAGCTTTTCCATCTCGTCGACAGAATAGCGCAGCCGTATGCTCGTCTTCCCCTGATTGAACAGACAGTAGTGCTTGGCTGCCTCCACATAGCGTATCCGCCCCAGCGGCAGGCGAAACGTCCATCTCTTTGACGGCGACTCCAGACTGAGTCGTCCGCACTGCAGATGCCGTTCGCAGGCGTTCATGGCGTCCGCAATTCGGTTCTGATCGAAATCCGGCTTCAAAAAAGCGGAGGGATGCCACCGGTAGGAACGGATCGCGCGTCCGGCGTCTCCCGAGATCAAGATCAACCCTGTATCGGTATGCCGCGCCGGCAGTTCCCCCTTCGGCTCGACGCTGTCCATATCCAGGATCAGCAGCCGAAAGCCGCCGCTGTCGCCGAACGAAACGGCTTCCGTCCGCTCGGCGGACAACACGACGCACTCGGCGCGAGCCCAACGCCGAAGCATACCGATAAGGCGCGCAGCCATTTCCTCCGAAGCGGTACAGACGCGCACACAAATTGCGTTGTCGTATACGATACCCAACCCCGTTTGCCCCCACTTGCATCAAAGCATATACCCTGTTCTTCCGGCAGTACCTGCCTTCGGAAGGAACAGTTTGCACCTATGATGCGATTTTATATTATATCAAATCAAGGTAAAAATCAACTGTTTATCAAAAAAAACACATGGATATCCTCCGGCAGCGATCTGTTTGTTTTACGCCGCCGACAGATATGCAAAGCATCATAGCAATCCGGTCGTCCGAAAGGCGGAAAACGGTTGTGCGATCCAAACAGACATGGTATAATCAGTCTGAACCGGCTTCTGCGTTTCTTCAGGCGCTCCCGTTCCGCCGCTGTCCGGGCATCCGGCAGCGCCTTCCCCGCCGAAAGCCGCGATCGGCACACATCCAAAGAGAAAGAGAGAAAAAACGAATGAAAAAACTGAGTCTAATCCCGGCGGTGCTGCTGCTTGCAGCGCTTTTGACCGTATGCACGCCCAATCAAACGGTCGAGGGCTATCAGGGGATCGACGTCGTCTCGCCCGAATGGATCGGCACGCTTGATGCCGCAAAGGACGCAAAGCAGCTCTTTGTCGTTGCCGCATTCGCGGAGGACGCGACGGACGCGTGGATCTCGCTCCACGAAAAGCAGAGCGACGGAAGCTGGCACATGGTGATGACGACGCCGGGCTTTATCGGAAAGAACGGCATCGGCAAGACCCGCGAGGGTGACGCCAAAACGCCGGTCGGCGTGTTTCGCTTCAACCGTGCGTTCGGTATTGCCGACGATCCGGGATGCGCGATCCCTTACGTCAAAGCGGATCACAATACCTATTGGTCGGGCGATCCGCGCGAGGGCTTCCGCTATAACGAACTGGTCAGTTTGAAGGATCTTCCGGGGCTTGACGTCGAAAGCGGCGATTCCGAACACATCATCGACTATATCTACCAGTATCAGTATTGCCTGAACATCAGCTACAACGAAGAAGGCACGCCCGATCTCGGCTCGGCGATCTTTCTGCACTGCCTCGGACCGGTCAAGCCGTTCACGGGCGGCTGCGTTGCCATCCCGGAGGATCATATGCGTTTCGTCATGCAGCATATCGATGCGGATACAGTCGTCGTGATCGACTCGTTTGAAGCGCTGTCCGGCAGCGCCGACTGGCCCGAAAGCACCTGGCCCGACAGAAGATAACGGAACGGTCCTGTATCCGCTGTTTTCATAAGAGCAGCACAAACGGGAGGCCGCCGATGTTCGGGAATGCAAAAACGGGATCGTGAAGATCGGCGATTCCGAGATGCACAAAGCCTCGTTCAGGACCGTCGGGAAAGCGCCGGAACTGCTGCCGGGGCTGTCGGGCGGATTGGCAGCCGTGCAGGGCAAAGCGATGCTGCCCGCGCGCCCATAAAGAACAGATTTCACGCTGCCGCTATTTGACGGAAGCACAATGTGACCGGATCAACGCGGATTCAACGATTCCCTCCGGATAACCTGCCGGACTTCTTCATAACAGATCATGTTTTTTGATCAGCTCCTCGAATTGAAGAATCAAGTCAGCTCGTTTATCTCTGCGGCATTCGGTCCGGATATGTCGGACGATCCCTGCTTCTGTCCAACAGTCCTTTTTGCTGAATGCGTTACGCTGCATATGGGATCGCTTGACAGCAATATCTGCTTATGATATTCTTCCTAATAATCTTATAGAGTTTCATCGATAATAGTGCTTCAAGACTTCCGGAATCCGGACGATGAAGCCCGGATCGTATACAGGTCTCTATCAGCCTTTGTGCGTGAATATATGTGAACCTACGGGAGCGCTGAAGCCAACCGATGCCGAATATGTTGTCAAGTATGCATGTTCATATCATCGCACATCTGACGTTATAGCTTCTTACAAACCGCGAGGACGGCTATATGAAAACGGATCTGAAATGCAACGGCGAATTTGTGACGGTCAACGGACACAGGCTTCATGTATATGTGCAGGGGAATCAAAATGCTCCGGCTATTGTGCTGATGTCAGGTCATTGTACCATATCGCCTGTTTATGACTTCAAGGTTCTGTATGAGAAACTGATACATGATTTTAAGGTCATCATTATTGAAAAGTGTGGGTAAAGTTATTCGGATATCTGGGTTTCTCCCTGTGATATAGACTCGCTTGTTTCCGTACAAAGACAGGCATTGACGGCTTTGGGAGAAACAGGACCGTACATTCTGGCGCCGCATTCCCTGTCCGGTCTGGAAGCCCTCAGGTGGAAGCGAACGTTTCCCGATGAAGTCTCCGCCATCATCGGAATCGATATGGCAACGCCTCTGTCATGCAGCGTCTGGACCGAGAAAGACATCAAAAAAACGATCCGTCTTATGAATGACATGCGACGTCTGAAACTCGGAAACGTATTGGTGTCGTTGGTCAATCTTTCTTAACGGAAGATGAAATCAAGCAGCACAACCTTTTGAAGAAGCGAAATGTATTCAATATATGCCATGTCAACGAAGCGCGCGAGATGCTGAACAATGTAAAAATCGCAGGAAACGGCGGAACCGTTCAATGCCCGCCCCTGTTGTTCTCATCCAACGGCAAAGATCAGGAGCGGGATTGGGTTGAAAATCAGCAGAAATTTGCAGAAATCATGGGAGCAAAATTGATTTCTTATGATTGCGGGCATTCTATCCACCAGTTCAAAAGCGATGAAATGAGCAAGGAAATCATTGAGTTTGTCAATTCATTAAAGAAATGAATCCCGGTCTGCCGGAAGGAGCAAGCCCTCGAACCGTAAACGGATGCAAACAGGGCTGTTATGAAAGTCCGAAGATACTGGAAAGACCTGTGGGAAAGAGGTTTCCACAGGTCTTTTGCTTAAAATATATAAAAATATAAACACACAACGCCGGCTGCATGTGTTATACTGTTTTTATAACGCTGCGCAGCAGACGTTTGATAACATAAAGCCAGGGAGAAATCAACATGAGCCGCTTTCTGAAACGAATCCTTGCCCTTTCACTGACTCTGATGCTGATACTGTGTCTTGTCCCTTCGGCATTTGCCGAAGCAATAAAGACCGAAACGGACAGCGCCGGACACGGTTATGCGCAGCACGGCTTGGGCCGTCTGCCCGAGCGTCGCCGCGGTACATCGCAGCCGTCGGACGGTATTTCCGGACACAGCGGTCTGCAGACGGCAAGTCTGCCGGCAAGCTATGACAGCCGCGATTACGGTTACATCACCCCCGTCAAGGACCAGGGCAACTATAATACCTGCTGGACGTTCGGCACAGCCGCGTCCTGCGAGGCGTACATGATCAAGCACGGCGTCCATGTAGGCGAAGACGGTCCGGCAGCAGATCTCAGCCTGAATCTGTCCGAATATCATCTTGCCTATTACACCTACACCGACGCGTATGACGCGGAGGGCATGCTGACCGGCGACAAGACATATTTCCTCAGCAGCCATGCAAACGGCAGCTTTCTTGAGGCGGGCGGCACCGGCGAGCTCGTCAGCTATCCGCTGATGCGCTGGACGGGGCTTGCCGACGAATCGGACGTCGCGCTGATGTACAGCTCCGCAAACTCCGCAGGGCTGGGCAGCGAGCACGCCTACCAGAACAACGTCGCGCATGTCACCTCCGTGCGGCATTTCTTCGGCTCCAATGTGGACGAGGTCAAGCGTCATATCATGGAGTACGGCGCAGGCTCTATGGGCGTCCGCGTCAGCAACACAGCAGGTACCGGGTATCACGGCGGCGTCAATACCTCCTCCGGCACCATCTGCTGGATTCAGTCCGCAGTCGCGTATCAGGACACCGGCTTCTACTACGCGGACCACGACGTAACGGTCGTGGGCTGGGACGACACCTTCTCCAAGGAGAATTTCAATCAGGGCTACCGCCCCACGAGCGACGGCGCATGGATCGTGAAAAATTCCTGGGGCACGGGCGTCGGCGACAGCGGCTACTTCTACGTCTCGTACGAAGACTCCGCCACCCGCGCGAGCTACATTTCCTTCTTCTCCGTGGAAGACGTCGACAACTATGATCACAACTACCAGTACGACGGCTCCGGCAACTACTATAACTCCGAGGAGATGGTCACCGGCGATTCCGTCGCGCAGGTCTTCGTCGCAAACGGAAACGAAACGCTGGAAGCAATTGCGCTTGCGCTTTACGGCGACAACACCGATTACACCGTAAAGGTGTACACCGGCTGCACCGTCGACGATCCCTCCTCCGGCACGCTCGCCGCGACCAAGACGGGCAATTTCGATTACTGGGGCTATCAGACCATCAAGCTGGACGATCCTGTGACGCTGACCGCGGGACAGCGCTTTGCGATCGTGATCACCTTCTCCGGCAGCGACATCAATGTCGCGTACGACACCACGATCCAGGAGGATCATTACTATCACATGGGTCTTCTGCACATGACCCATCCCAATACCTCCTATTTCAAGGGTGTGAACGACAGCGGCTGGACGAACAAGTCCGGCGACGGCAACTACCGCATCAAGGCGTTCACCAAGGACGTTCCCGAGGATCCGGTCCCGATGGACCTCAGCTGCGTCGCTTTGGGTTCGGTGTACACGACCGTTTCGGGTACCGCGGGCGACAAGGTCCAGCTTCCGGCAACCGCCCCCGCCGCGGACGGCTGGAGCTTTTTGGGCTGGGTCACCGCGCCCGTCAGCGAGACCTCGGTAAAGCCCTCCTTCTACAAGCCCGGCGCGAACTTCAAGCTGACGGTATCCGTCCCCGCGGTCTACGCGCTCTATATGAGAGCCGAGCCGATCAACGCGCCCGTGACCTATAAGCTGATCACCTCCATGCCGGACACCTGGGTCGGCAAGTATGTCCTCGTGGCGGTCCCGCAGACCGGTACCACGGAATACGCGCTGACGGGTCTGTCCGCCGGCACCGAAGGCGTCAACATCGAAAACTCCTCCACCGGCGCGTCCACACAGTTCACCGACACCGGGATCACAAGAGACGGCACGACCTTGAGCAACGTACCGGACAGCTACGTCTTTGAGGTCGCCTCCACAAGCTGCGGACTGTCGCTGAAGAGCGTGAGCGAAGGAAGCTATTACGGCAGCAAGAGCACCGGCAGCGGCGCTTCATCCTATGCGCTCTACGCCTATCCGGAGTTCCAGGAGTCCAATACCGCCTGGACGTTCGAGATCGACGATGACGAGATGTATCTGAAGAACAACAGCGCAGGGAGCATTCCCTACGTTGCGGTCAGCGGCGCCTGGGGATTCTCCCTCACCCGTTACGGCAGCGAGTTCAAGTTTTATAAACAGAACCCCACCGAGAACTACTATTACGCCACCGAGATCGGCGGAAGCGCGCATACGCACACGCTGACGCACACCGCCGCAAAAGCGCCTACCTGCGGCGCTGCAGGCAATATCGAATACTGGTTCTGCGCATTGTGCGGCAAGTACTTCTCCGACGCCGCCGCGCAGAATGAGATCGCCTATGCCGACACGGTCCTTTCGGCAACCGGCGCGCATACATACAGCGGCTGGACCTCAAACAGCAACGGCACGCACAGCCATGTCTGTTCCGTCTGCGGCGATACGGTCACCGAAAACTGCACCTACATCGACGTCGTGACGGAGCCGACTGCCGCCGAACAGGGCTATACGACACACACCTGCAGGTACTGCGGCTATTCCTTTGTTGACAACTACGTCGATCCGCTCGGCTATACGGTCAGCTTCTCCGTGCCCGCAGGCGTGACGGCGCCTGCCGCCACGCACTGCCCGGCGGGAGGAAGCATCACGCTGCCCACCCCCGGCGCGCCCGCAGGCTACACCTTCTGCGGCTGGGTCACAGAGGATTACGATCACGTCGCGACCATGCCTGCCGTGCTTGCCGGCGCCTACGCCGCGACTGCGGATATTACACTTAAAGCGCTGTATTCCCATGCGGAAGCTGCAGAGAGCGGCTACCGGCTTCTTACCTCCGCTCCCGATTCCTGGGAAGGCGACTATGTCATCACCTGCGGCAAGACGGATGCGCTGTACGCGCTGAAGGGCATTGCCGGCGCCAAAAAGTACGAGTCCGCGACGGCTGGCGGCGTTTCCACGTTTGCCGATACCGGCATGACGCTGAACGGCGATCTGCTGACGAACGTGAGCGGCGCATACGTCTTTACGGTCACCTCGGTCGGCGGCAAATTCACGATCCGCAACGCGGAGGCCGGCACATATCTTGCAAGCAGAGGCGGCTACCTTTACAGCTGCAAAACCGACACAGCCGCCTACTGCCGCTGGTCGTTCGCCATGGACGGCGACGTCGCGGACGCAACGAATGCGGCGAGCCGCACACTTTCGCATCTCGGTTTCAGCACCGTTAAGGGCTGGTTCTCCATCGTCCGAAAGGCGGACAGCCGGATCTGTTTCTGGAAGATGACAGACGCGCAAGGCTCCACGGTCTATACCACCGTCATCGACTGAACCTGAAAACGCACAAAAGCTCCCGCAGGGGAGCTTTTTGCATATTATCAATCTGTTCGATCGACGCCGAGACGCACGGAAGGGAAACATACGGAAGCCAAAGGCTTTCTGCGGATCGGGCGGCGCATACTGCGTCGGCAAAAAAACGCCCCGGTCTGCGCGATAAATCGGCGACCGGGGTGTTTTTGCTGCTGTCAGTCTAAATTGAAGTCGTTGACGTCGTCGATGGATTCGCCGCCGATGCCGGGACCGACGCGTCCCGCGATCAGATAGCAGCGCTCGATCGGATCGTACACGATACGGTGCAGAAGGCGGAACTCCTCGACCTTGCCGGTCGACGCGACGTGCGTACGCGGACCGGTGCACGGATGCACAATCTCGCCGATGCGCACATGTCCGTCGTCCACATAGGTGATCGGCAGATCGGACGCGATCGCGGTGCTGACCTTCAGCTCCAGCTCGTCGAGATCGACGTTCGGCTCCTTCTCGTCGAAGGCAAGCAGAAAGCCGTGTTTGATGTCGCGGTGACGCGCGCGCCGGTATTCCTCCTCCGGCAGGAAGATCTCGCAAAGGTCCTCCGCGGTATGCGCCATACGGCGATAGACGATCGACTTTGCGACCTTGTCGTGCAGCTCGGAGGGCAGCGGTCCGAAGATCGTGGGACGGGAAACGATGATCTCGTCGCCGACGCCGATCATCAGATCCGCGTTGCGTTCGTTCAAAAGCGGATAGATCATGTCGAAATGCTCGACGACGACGCGCTTGCCCTTTTTGATCGCTTCGAGGATCGCTTCTGCGAGCACGCCGAGTTGCGTGAACGCCGCCTCAAAGCGGATGTCGACATGATAGGTATGCGCGGTGAAAAAGCCGGAGCCTTCGATATCGAGGATCGGCAGCGGACGCACGTTGACGCCGTCGTCGTCGTTGGTAAGCTCCAGTCCCGGGAACATGCCCTTGATCAGCATGCTCTTGCCGGATCCGGCTTCCCCGATGATGCCGATCAGTTTGTCGAACGGCGACAGATAGAGCTGCGCGATCTGCATGCCGAGATCGTACATGCGGTCGCGTCCGCGCGGGGCGAAAAAGACACTGTATGAATGGTTTTGCTGCATTCTTCCGGAATACGACATGGACGTTCCTCCTGCTGATGTTTGCGCATTTATTATTATAATACACCTTTTCACATTTCTCAACGGGGTATTACTGTATATTTTCACCGGATGTCCTTGAATGTTCCGCAGAACGGCGTTATAATGAACCTGATAAAGGGGATGAATCCCCGAAAACATCGGAGGGGAATATGCGAAGAAGCATGCTCTTTTTGCCGGGCAACACGCCGAACATGATCATCAACGGCGATTCGCTCGGCGCGGATAGCATTATCCTGGACCTGGAGGACGCCGTTTCGCCGGACGAAAAGGATTCGGCAAGGCTTTTGGTGCGCAGCGCGATCAGGGAAATGGGATTCACGGGCGTTGAAATCACGGTGCGCATCAATTCGATCGACACCGACTATTGGCAGGACGATCTCGAAGCGATCGTACCGCTGAAACCCGATCTCATCATGCCGCCGAAGGCGTCGAGCGCCGCGGACATGCAAACGCTGGACGCATACATTGCTAAGGTCGAAGAAAAGTCGGGGATCCCCGTCGGGACCGTCAGACTGATCCCGCTGATCGAGACGGCGCTCGGCGTGGAACGTGCGTTTGAGATCGCTTCCGCCTGTCCGCGCGTGACTGCGCTGTTCTTGGGCGGCGAGGACCTCACGGCGGACCTCAGATGCAAGCGTACGAAGGCGGGCAACGAGATCGACTACGCAAGAAAGCGCCTCGTCTGCGCGGCAAGAGCCGCGGGGATCGACGTCTACGACACGCCGTTTACAGACGTCAACGACGACGAGGGGATCGTGATCGACGCGGAGTATGCAAAATCGCTCGGCTTTACCGGAAAGAGCGCGATCGCGCCGCGCCATGTGCGCACGATCAACGAGGTGTTCAGCCCGTCGCTTGCGGACATCGAATATGCAAAGCTCGTATTCGAGGCGATCCGCATCGGAAAACTGCAGGGCAAGGGCGCTGTTTCCCTGCGCGGAAAGATGATCGACAAGCCGATCGTCGAACGCGCGCGGCAGACGCTCGAAGCGGCAAAACAGCTCGGCATCGGAGGGCTTGAAGATGAATAAGATCCGTCAATCCATTCGCGAAGCAATCATAGACAGCGGACTCAGAAGCGGCATGACCGTTTCGTTCCACCATCATCTCCGCAACGGTGACTATGTGCTGAACATGGTCATGGACGAGATCGCGGCTTTGGGCATTCGCGACCTCACCGTCAACGCAAGCTCGCTGTTCGATACGCACGCGCCCTTGAAGGAGCATATCAAAAACGGCGTCGTAACGACGATTTTAACGGACTACATGTCCGCGGGGCTCGGGAGCTTCATCTCCGCGGGCGGTATGGAAAACCCCGTGCAGTTCCGCTCGCACGGCGGACGTCCCGCCGACATCGAAAGCGGCAGAACGCCGATCGACGTGGCATTCATCGCCGCGCCTGCCTGCGATCCGATGGGCAACTGCACCGGCAAGCTCGGAAAGAGCGCCTGCGGTTCTTTGGGCTATGCGATCCCCGACGCGAAGAACGCAAAGTTCGTCGTAGCGATCACGGACGAGCTGCACCCCTATCCCCTTGCCGGCTGGTCGATCCCGGAGACCGACGTGGACGCGGTGGTCGTCGTCGATTCGATCGGCGATCCGAAGGGCATCGTGTCCGGCACGACCAAGATCACCCGTGATCCCGTGGGGCTTCTGATGGCGCAGACCGCGGTCGACGTCATCAAGGCGTCCGGGCTTCTCAAAGAGGGCTTCAGCTTCCAGACCGGCGCGGGCGGCGCGTCGCTGGCGGCTGCAAAATACCTCAAGGACGTCATGCTCAGGGAAAAGATCCGCGGAAGCTTCGGTCTCGGCGGCATCACCGGGTATCTTGTCGACATGCTCAACGAAGGCTGTTTCGACGCTTTGATGGACGTGCAGTGCTTCGATCTCAAGGCGGTCGAATCCATCCGCACGAACCCGAAGCATTGCGAGATCTCCGCAACGCATTACGCCTCGCCGTCCGCAAAGAGCGCGGTCGTCGATTCGCTCGACGTCGTGATCCTCGGCGCGACGCAGCTCGATACGGACTTCAACGTCAACGTGCACACCGACTCGAACGGCAGCATCATGGGCGGCTCGGGCGGTCACAGCGACACGGCGGCAGGCGCAAAGCTCTCCATGATCATCGCGCCGCTGTCCCGCGCAAGGCTTCCGATCGTCACCGACCGCGTGACCTGCATCAGCACCCCCGGCAGCACGATCGACGTGCTCGTTACACAGAAGGGCGTTGCGGTCAATCCGAAGGACGCGGAGCTGAAGCTTCGGCTCCGGGACGCCGGCGTGAAGCTCGTCGACATTCACGAGCTCAAGGAGCTGGCGGAGCGCGTAAGCGGCGTGCCCGAAAAGCCGCGGCTTGGCGAAAAAGTCGTCGCCGACGTCATCTATCGCGACGGCACGGTGATCGACCGGATCCGCAATGTATTGCAATAAGGAGCAATTATGAGAGAAATTCAGGCAAATCTTTTGACCGAAGCGATCGCAAGGCTCGCGATCGAGGCAAACTGCGTGCTGCCGTGCGACGTAAAGCGCCGCATCGAAGACGCGCGAAAGAACGAGCCGTGGCCGACCGCGCAGGGCATCCTTGACAAGATCATCGAAAACTACGGCATTGCGGAACAAAACACCGTTCCGATCTGCCAGGACACCGGCGTTTGCTGCGTGTTTCTGAAGATCGGACAGGACGTGCACATCGAAGGCGACCTCCGCGCCGCGGTCGACGAGGGCGTGCGCCTTGGCTATGGCGAAGGATATCTTCGCAAATCCGTCGTCAAGGACCCGCTGCGCCGCGTCAACACCGGCGACAACACGCCCGCCATGCTCTACACCGAGATCGTCCCGGGCGATGAAATCGAGATCACGGTTGCGCCGAAGGGCTTCGGCAGCGAGAACATGAGCCGTCTTGCGATGCTCAAGCCTTCCGACGGCGTGGAAGGCGTCAAGGCGTTCATCCTGAAGACCGTCGAGGAAGCGGGACCGAACCCCTGTCCGCCTGTCATCGTGGGCGTCGGCATCGGCGGCACGTTCGACAAGGCGGCATACCTTGCGAAGAAAGCCCTGATGCGCAGCACGGACGAGCGCAGCGCGGATCCGTATTACGCCGAACTCGAAGCGGAGCTTCTCGACAAGATCAACGCGCTCGGCGTCGGTCCGCAGGGCTTCGGCGGACGCACCACCGCGCTTGCGGTCAACATCGAATGGATGCCGACGCATATCGCGGGACTGCCGGTTGCGGTCAACATCAACTGCCACGTCACACGGCATAAGACCGTCGTGCTGTAAGGAGGCGGAACCATGGAACGAAAGATTCAGCTCCCCATCACGCGGGAAATCGCGAGAACGATCAAAAGCGGCGAAAGCTGCCTGCTTTCCGGCGTGATCTACACCGCGCGCGACGCGGCGCACAAGCGTCTCTGCGAGCTTCTGAAGGACGGCAAGCCCCTGCCCTTCGACGTAAAGGACGCGACGATCTATTACGTCGGACCGACGCCCGCAAAGCCGGGCTCCGTGATCGGCTCGGCGGGACCGACGACGAGCTACCGCATGGACGCGTACTCTCCCGCCATGATCGCCGCCGGCGAGACCGGCATGATCGGCAAGGGCAAACGCAGCCCGGAGGTCGTCGCCGCCATGAAGGAATACGGCGCGGTGTACTTTGCCGCGATCGGCGGCGCGGGCGCGCTTTTATCGAGCTGCATCAAAAAGGCCGAGATCGTCTGCTATGAAGACCTCGGCGCGGAAGCGGTGCGGCGTCTTGAGGTTGAAAACCTCCCTGTCGTGTGCGTGATCGACAGCGAAGGAAACAACCTTTACGAGACCGGCAGAAGCGCATATCTTGCGACGCTTTGACACCGCAAACCGCACGGAAATATATTGTCGGTTTTTCCCTGTTATGTCTTGACTTTGCGGGGGATTCGTCGTACCATGGCGATGTATATGGAGTATTTGATCCGGTACCGGATCGGTATAAAATAATAAGTGAGGACGATCATGGAAAAGCAAAAGAAAACGCTGGTCATCGGCGTCATCGGCGCGGACGTACACGCCGTCGGCAACCAGATCCTGTACCACGCCTTTACGGACGCGGGCTTCAACGTCATCAACCTCGGCGTCATGGTCTCGCAGGAGGAGTTCATCAACGCCGCGATCGAGACGAACGCGGACGCGATCGTCGTTTCGTCGCTGTACGGACAGGGCGAGCTGGACTGCCGCGGTCTTCGCGAAAAGTGCGACGAAGCGGGTCTCGAACACATCCTGCTGTACGTCGGCGGCAACATCGTCATCGGCAAACAGCCGTTTGAAGAGGTCGAAAAGCGCTTCAAGGCGATGGGCTTCGACCGCTCCTTCCCGCCGGGAACCGCTCCCGAGGTGGACATTGCGTATCTCAAACAGGACCTGCATGTGGAGGACTGACGTTCGGGAGCTGACGCAATGAAGCCTGTTCTTTTGATCGATTTCGGCAGCACCTATACCAAGGTGACCGCGGCGGACGTCGACGCCCCGCGGCTTTTGGGTACCGCAAATTCGTATACCACCGTAGAAACCGATATCAACAACGGGCTTGCCGACGCGCTGATAAAGCTGGAAGCGCAGACGGGCAAGCTCGATTTTTGCGCGCGCTACGCCTGTTCGAGCGCGGCGGGCGGGTTGAGGATGCTTGCAAGCGGGCTTGTGCCCGAGCTCACTGCGGAAGCGGCGAAAACGGCGTCTTTGGGCGCGGGCGCGAAGGTTCTGAAGACATATTCCTTTAAGCTCAACGAGGACGATGCGGACGAGATCAAGGCGCTGAATCCGGATATTTTTCTGTTGGTCGGCGGCACGGACGGCGGCAACACCGAGACGATCATCCACAACGCAAAGGTGATCGCCGAAATCGGCGGGGACTACCCCGTCATCTTGGCGGGCAACCGCAACGCGGCGCGTACCTGCGCAAAGATCCTGGAAGGCCGCGAGGTGCACATCACCGAAAACGTCATGCCGTCGTTCAACGTGCTGAACACCGAGCCGGTGCAGAAGGAGATCCGCGAGGTCTTCCTAAACCGCATCATTCAGGCAAAGGGGCTCTCGAAGGCAACCGAGCTTCTGAACGGCATCATGATGCCGACGCCGAGCGCGGTCATGGCGGCGATCAAACTGCTTGCCGAGGGTACCGAGACCCAAAAGGGCATCGGCGATCTCGTGGCGGTGGACGTCGGCGGCGCAACGACGGACGTATACTCCGTGGCGGAGGGACTTCCGGACGATCCGCGCACGGCGCTGCGCGGCATTCCCGAGCCGTACATCAAGCGCACGGTCGAGGGCGACATCGGCATGCGGTACAGCATCCGCGGCATCGTCGACGCGGCGGGGCTCAAGAAGACCGCCGAGATCGCGGGCATGAGCGAGGATCGTCTTGATGCGATCGTTGACCTGTTTGCAGCGCACACCGATATGCTGCCGTTTGACGACGAGTCGCAGCGCGCGGACGAAGCGCTTGCGAGCATGGCGGTGCGGGTCGCAATGACGCGGCATGCCGGAAGGCTTTCCGAGATCTTCGGTCTCGGGGGCTTGCAGCTCATTCAGACCGGCAAGAACCTTTTGAACGTGAATCAGTTCATCGTCACCGGCGGTTCGCTGATCCACACGAAGAACACGGGACGGATCGCGTCCTACGGCTTCTTTGATCCGGAGGATCCCGGTTCTCTGAAACCGAAGAAATGCGACGTGCTTGTGGACAGAAGCTATATCATCGCCGCTATGGGACTTCTTTCCCAGTATTATCCCGACGCGGCGCTCACCATTTTGAAAGAGGAGTTAAAGAAAGATGACGGTACAAAATAAGCGTATCCCGGATGATCAGTTCAATGCCATCCGTGAAGAAGTTCTGAAGCAGTGGCCGACCGGCGCGGAAGTCGATCTTCAGGAAGCGATCGCATTCCACAAGGCGCTGCCCGATCACAAAGTCTTTTCCAAGAAGCTGATCGACGCCAAGAACAAGGGGATCACGCTGATCCAGCCGCGCGCGGGCGTTGCGCTCATCGACGCGCAGATCGAGCTTCTGACGTATCTGCAGGACAAGGGCGAGGCGGATCTTCTGCCCACCACGATCGACAGCTATACGCGTCAGAACCGCTACCAGGAGGCGGAAAACGGCATCCGCGAGTCCATGAAGGAACGCCGCTCCATGCTGAACGGCTTCCCGGCGGTCAACCACGGCGTTGCGGGCTGCAGACGGCTCATCAACGCTTTGGATACGCCGATCCAGGTGCGTCACGGCACGCCGGACGCGCGTCTTTTGACCGAGATCGCGTACGCGGGCGGCTTCACGAGCTACGAAGGCGGCGGCATCTCCTACAATCTGCCCTACGCAAAGAGCGTTCCGATGGAAAAAACGATCGCGGACTGGCAGTACGTCGATCGTCTCACCGGCATCTATGAGGAGGCGGGCGTCTCCATCAACCGCGAGCCGTACGGTCCGCTGACCGGCACGCTCGTTCCCGCCTGCATCTCGAACGCGGTCGCGATCATCGAAGCGCTTTTAGCCGCCGAACAGGGCGTCAGGAACATCACCGTCGGCTACGGTCAGTGCGGCAACCTCGTGCAGGACGTCGCGGCGATCCGCGTGCTTGAAGAGCTCACGAACGAATACCTCATCAAGAACGGCTACAAGGACGTGATCGTCACCACCGTCTTCCATCAGTGGATGGGCGGCTTCCCGCAGGACGAGGCGAAGGCGTTCGGCGTCATCAGCTGGGGCAGCGCGACGGCAGCGCTTTCAAAAGCCACCAAGGTCATCGTCAAGACCCCGCACGAGGCGGCGGGCGTTCCGACAATGGAGGCGAACGCGGAAGGTCTGCGCTGCACAAAGCAGGTCATTTCGATGCTTGCGGACCAGGTCTGCACCGCCGCGAACCTGGAAGAAGAAAAATGGATGATCCGTTCCGAAACCCGCTGCATCGTCGACAAGTGCTTTGAGCTCGGCAACGGCGACATCGCGGACGGCTGCGTCAAGGCGGTTCTGTGCGGCGTGCTCGACATTCCGTTCGCACCTTCGCGCTTCAACGCCGGCAAGATGCTTCCCGCGCGTGACAACACCGGCGCGATCCGCATCCTTGACATGGGCAATCTGCCGTTTAACGACGAGATCAAGCAGTATCACCGTGCGAAGATCAATGAGCGCGCAAAGGCGGAAAAACGCAACGCGACGTTCCAGATGGTCATCGACGACGTCTACGCGATCAGCAAGGGACGTCTCGTCGGCAGACCCAGAGCGTAAACGCTCGGTCTGTTGAAAGGTATTTCAACAGACCGGTTTTTCAGCTTCCGCCTGAAACTCTGCGAGTTTCCGGGCGGCGGAAGCCGCAAGGAGTCAAATCCGCCGCACATGTCGCCGGATTTGACGGATATATGCTCCGTTCTTCCTTCCATACTTCCGTGCGCGCGTCTACAACGCGCCTTTGCGAAAGCGATGCATGGCTTCATTTGAAAACAATCAACACGCGGATTCTCCGCAAACAATAGAAAAGACTTACAGAAAGGCGAAAAACATGAAAATCATCGACGTTATCTGTTCCGCAGGCCGTACCGGCTTCTACTTTGACGACCAGCGCGCCATCAAGGCGGGCGCAAAGTCTGACGGCGCCGCGTACATCGGCGAACCGAAGACCGCGGGCTTTACCTCCGTGCGTCAGCCCGGCGAATCCATCTCCGTGATGCTCATTCTCGAAGACGGTCAGATGGCATACGGCGACTGCGCGGCAGTCCAGTACTCCGGCGCGGGCGGACGCGACCCGCTGTTCCTTGCAAAGGACTTCATCCCGATCATCGACAAGTATATCAAGCCGCAGCTTATCGGCAGAGAAGCAGATAATTTCCGCAAGCTCGCCGCGGACCTCGAAGCGATCACCGTGGACGGCAAGCGGCTCCACACTGCAATCCGCTACGGCGTGACGCAGGCGCTTCTGGACGCCGTTGCAAAGGCGACCCGCCGCATGATGTGCGAGGTCGTGGCGGACGAATACGGCTGCACGATCGAGGAGAAGATGCTCGACGTCTTCACGCAGTCCGGCGACGACCGCTATACGAACTCCGACAAGATGATCATCAAGGGCGCGCAGATCCTGCCGCACGCGCTGATCAACAACGTCAAGACCAAGCTCGGCGAGCATGGCGAAAAGCTTCTGGAGTATGTCGGCTGGCTGCGTGACCGCGTGCTGCAGCTCAGAACCTCCGAGGATTACTGCCCGATCTTCCACATCGACGTATACGGCACGATCGGCGCGGCGTTCGGCAACGACAACTATAAGGCGATGGCGAACTACATGGCGAAGCTCGAAGAAGCGGCAAAGCCGTTCCACCTCCGCATCGAAGGCCCGATGGACGTTGAAGACCGCGAAAAGCAGATGCTCGCGCTGAAAGCGATCACCAAAGAGCTGGACGATCGCGGCATCAACGTGGAGATCGTTGCGGACGAGTGGTGCAACACGCTCGAAGACATCAAGTACTTCGCCGACAATAAGGCGGGTCACATGGTCCAGATCAAGACGCCCGACCTCGGCGGCATCAACAACACGATCGAAGCGGTGCTGTACTGCAAGGAAAAGGGCATCGGCGCGTATCAGGGCGGTACCTGCAACGAGACTGACCGCTCCGCGCAGGTCTGCGTGCAGTGCGCGATGGCGACCCGCCCCGACCAGATCCTCGCAAAGCCCGGCATGGGCGTGGACGAGGGCTACATGATCGTCTACAACGAGATGCAGCGCATCCTCGCGTACCTTGCGGCAAAGAAGGCAAGAGCGTAACAAGATCACACACGACAGGCGGTCCCGAAACGGGATCGCCTGTTTTTTGCGTTTTAGCTGACTTACGCTTCATGATTTGTTTGCTTTTCGTGCGAAAGAATGGTATAATTATTGAAAATGAACGCAGCCGCGCGATTCGGCTGTGCTTAGCAGAAAGCGAATCAGATGGTTTTTTCCGGCTTTACATTTTTATTGCTGTTCTTCCCTGCGACCATGCTGCTGGTGCTGATCAGCCGAAACATCCGCTGGCAGAACGCGGTGCTTCTGGTCATGTCGCTGGTCTTTTATACGTGGGGCGAGCCGAAGTGGATCCTTGCGATGCTTGCGGTGACTGCGGTCAATTATCTTTGCGCGCTGCCGCTGCAGAACAAAACGCTTCCGCGCGGTGTAAAACGTCTGCTGCTTTCGATCGGCGTGATTGCGGGACTGGGGCTTTTGATCTACTTCAAATACGCGGCGTTCTTCGTCAACGCCGTCGGCGGTCTGTTCGGACGTTCGGATCTGCTTGCGCCCGTCGCGCTTCCGATCGGCATCTCGTTCTATACCTTCCAGGCGCTGACCTACACCGTTGACGTTTACCGCAAAAAAGCGCCGGTGCAGAAAAATCCCCTGAAGCTGCTTCTGTACGTTTCCTGCTTCCCGCAGCTGATTGCGGGACCGATCGTACAGTACGGGGACATCGCGGCGCAGCTCGACGACCGGAAGATCACCGTGAACGGGTATATCCGCGGTTTCCGCCGGTTCTGCGTCGGTCTTGCAAAAAAGGTCCTGCTCGCAAATCTCTGCGGCTCCGTCATCACCGAGCTCGGCATGGCGGATACGGGATCCATGACCGTACTCGGCGCGTGGCTCGGCGCGATCCTGTACAGTCTGCAGATCTATTTCGATTTCTCCGCCTATTCGGATATGGCGATCGGCATCGGACGGATGCTCGGCTTCACCTACAAGGAGAATTTCAATTACCCCTATATGGCCGATTCGATCACGGATTTCTGGCGCAGATGGCATATCTCGCTCGGCGCGTTCTTCCGCGATTATGTATATATCCCGCTCGGAGGCAACCGCGTCGGCAAGCTGCGGCTTGTACTGAACCTGCTGATCGTCTGGGGGCTGACCGGTCTTTGGCACGGCGCGAGCTGGAATTTCATCCTTTGGGGATTCCTTTACGGCGTACTGCTGATCTTTGAAAAGCTCGTTCTCGGAGAGCGGCTCACCCGCATTCCCTCGGCGCTTCGCCGCATCTTCACGCTGCTGGCGGTCATGCTTGGCTGGGTGATCTTCTATTACGAGGACGTCCGCCTCGGGCTCCGTCATATCGGCGCGCTCATCGGCGTCACCGTGACGAACGGCGTATGGGCGACGATCCCGCTGTTCGACGGAAAATGGCTGCTGCTCGGAAAGTATGCGCTGCCGCTGCTTCTGATGTTCGTCGCATGTACGCCGCTTGCAAAGACGATCGCGGACCGATGGGAGCGAAAGCAGCGGAAAAAGCGCTGCGGCTACGAGCTTGCGGCAAGCGTCGTCTCCATCGGGCTGCTCGCGCTGTCGCTGCTCTTTCTGATCGGACAGAGCTACAATCCGTTTATCTATTTCCGATTCTGAGGAGAACGCCGTATGAAAAAGTTCCTGACTGTTTTATATACCTGGTGTCTCCTCCTGCTGCTCGGCTGCGGCGTGCTGCTGCTTGTCTCCGCGCCGAAGGAAGCGACCGTCTCCGAAACCGAAAACCGTATGCTGGAGGCGTTCCCGTCCGCCGATGCGCAAAGTCTCTTTTCGGGCGCGTTTTCGTCCGGCTTTGAACGGTATCTGTCCGATCGATTCTTTCTCCGCGACAACTGTATCCGGCTCACAAACGCGATCAAGGACAGGCTTTCCCTCCTGTCCGACGCCGACGAGCTGAAGCTTTCCGCGCTGGATGAGCGCGTGGACGCGCCGACGGAAAACGAACCGGAGCCGTCCGGATCCGACGAGCCATCCGTTGAGTCGGTCGCCGCCGCGACCTCCGTGCCGACCGACGATAAAACCCCTGCGCCGACCCCTGCCGCAACGCCCGTGCCGACGACGGAAGCAACCATCCCGCCAGACGAGACGTCCGCCGTCATTCGTGTGTCGATGTCGCTTCCCTCGCCGATGCCTCGCACGCCGCTGTATGTGCATTCCGCGGCGAAGGACAATTCGCTGGACGAGCGGGCATATATCAACCTGATCGACCAAAACGGATCGCGCACGCAGATCGCAAAGTATTACAAATGCTTCATCCGTGACGGCGCGCACATACTGAACCGGCTTGCGGCGTTGCTGCCGGAGGACGGTCATATGTACGTCGTGCAGGCACACCGCGGCGAGCACATTCTGCAGTACACAATCGGACTGGATCGCTATACCGCCTATGAAAGCGAGGTCGAGGATTACCTTGAGCCGCTTTTGGATGAGCGCATCAGTCTGTTCCGCTGCATGGACATTCTGGAACCGCACATCCGCGCCGGCGAGTATGTGTACTATTATACCGATCACCACTGGACCCCGCTCGGCGCATACTATATCCACAAGGCGATGATCGAAGCGCAGGGCAAAAAAGCGGTGCCTTATGCGGACAACCGTTTGAAACGGCAGAACGGCAGCTTTACGGGATCGAACATCGAAGCGGCACAGCGCGTGCTGCCAAAGGGTACGAAGGATTATGTGGAGGAGGTCGAGCCTTCTCTGGCGTTCGATTTCTATCGCGTGCAGAACATTCACGAGCTGACGCCGATGCCGCTCAACAATCCGGACGCCAAGGGCTATCAGGCGATCCTCTGGCTGAATCTGCGTCCGTGGAAAATGATCCGCTCCTATGAAAACAACGGCAGAAAAATGCTGCTGATCTGCGATTCCATGGGCATGGCGTTCGCGCCGTTCATGGCGTATTACTATGACGAGGTACATGTCGTTCGTCCGCACAGCACCTATTATTCCGTAAAGGAAGCCGGCGGTACGATCAAACAGTACATCGATTACTGGGGTATTGACGATATCTATGTCGTGCAGGCTAACTTCTTCACCGGCGATCTGTATCGCGTTGAGCTTGCCCGCTCGATCGGAGACGAACCATGAAAAAACGTACCGCACACGAAATCAAGTATTCTTTGATCCGGACACAGCTGATCGTTTTTGCGGTTCTGTTGGCGCTCGGCGTCGCCGCGGTGCTGCTGTATCCTTCGTTGACGCTGTTCCTCGGCCGCCGCGCGCTGGATGCGGGCGACCCGGAACGCGCCGTGCGGTATCTTGACCGCGCAGGCTCGGACGAGGATGTGCGCGAATTGCTGAACGAAGCAAAGAAACAGCAGGCGGAAGCCCTGTTGAAGGACAACCGGTTTCAGGAGGCGCTGGAGGTATTTGAGACGCTTCCCGACATTGCGCCGAACGACGCACGCATCCTTGCCTGCCGCTACGGGATCGCAGAAGCTGCCGAACAGCGCGGTGAATATACCGAAGCGCGCGACGGGTACGCGGCAATCTCCGGCTATGCGGACGCTGCCGAACGTCTTCTTGCATGCGAGATCGCCCTCGCGCAATCCGCCTGGGCGGAAGGCGACGCGGATACGGCGCTGGCATTGATCGGCAAATACCCGCAGGATCCCTCGATGCGCGCGCTCGATCGGGAGATCCGACTGACCGAAGCGCGCACGCTCCTCGCGTCAGACACGCCGGAGCAGGGACTGAAGACGCTGATCTCGCTGTGGAACGAGGATGAGACGCTCACCGACGAGGTGATCGCCGCCGAACGGCTCTGCTATCCGTATCTGTACGAGGATAAGGACGACGCCTTTGTGCTTGAACAGCTGCAAACGCTCACCGAGGCGCAGACCTCGCGTGAGAACGCGCTTGAGCGGATCCGCAGCGAGCTTCCGTCCGATGTTCTCGCTGTCGGCAGCGCGCATACGGTCGCGCTGCGTTCGGACGGGACCGTACTGGCTGCCGGCGACAACAGCTTCGGGCAGTGCAATGTGTCGGATTGGACCGATATCGTTGCGATCACCGCAGGCGCCTATCACACGGTCGGTCTCAAAGCGGACGGCACGGTCGTCGCAGTCGGCGACAATTCCCGCGGACAGTGCGGCGCGAACGGCATGCGCGGAGTCGTCGAGATCGAAGCGCACGCCATGGATACCGTGCTGCGGAAGGCGAACGGCTCGATCGTTTGCTTCGGCGCGCACGATTATGCGCCGCAGACCGCAAGCTGGACCGACGTCGTTCGGCTTGCTCCCGCCGCCTACGCGCTGGTCGGTCTTTCCTCCGACGGCACCGCCATGGCAACGGAGGCGTCTCTGCTTACTCCGTCGTTTCGTGATCTCGTCGACGTCGCCGCTGCAGGGGACTACGCGGTCGGCGTGACCGCCGACGGACGGCTCTTGACCTCCGCGCCGATTGATCCCGATTTTTCCGACGTCGTCCGTATTGACGCCGCCGCAACGGGCTTTCTTGCGCTGACTGCAGACGGCTCCGTGCATGCGGTCCTTTGGGATGACGGCGATTACACCCCGCTGTTCTCCCGCACGGACGTCGTTGCGATCGCATTTTCCGGAACGCACGCCGTGGCGCTGCTTTCGGACGGTTCCTATCTCGCCTGCGGCGAAAACGCCTCCGGCCAGTGCGGCGTCGATGACTGGAAACGCTGAGATCCCCGGGAGGTCTCGATGTTTTCACGGTTTATCGGTTGCAATTCCGTGAAAAACGGTGTAAAATTATATATTATAGGTGAGAAAGGATCATGGATATGAGAAAAACAAAGATCATCTGCACCATCGGACCGTCGAGCGATAAGCCCGAGATCTTTCGCGCAATGTGCCTTGCGGGGTTGAATGTCGCCCGGCTGAATTTTTCCCACGGCACGCATGAGGAGCATCAAAAGAAGATCAATATGATCAAGGCGGTACGCGAAGAGCTTAATCTGCCGATCCCGATCATGCTCGACACCAAGGGACCGGAATACCGCATCAAGACCTTTGAAAACGGCAAAATCACGCTGCACGACGGCGACGCGTTCACGTTCACCACGCGCGACGTCGTCGGAAACGAGGAGATCGTTTCGGTCAGCTATGCGGGGCTTTGCGACGATCTTTCCGCAGGCGACCGGATTCTCGTCAACAACGGGCTCGTCATCTTTGAGGTCGAATCGATCGAGGGAACCGAAATCCACTGCCGCGTCCTCACCGGCGGTGTTCTTTCCGACCGCAAGAGCATGAGCTTTCCCGGCAAGGTCATGCGCCAGAAATACCTCAGCGAACAGGACAAGTCGGACCTGCTGTTCGGTATTGAAAACGGCGTGGAGTTTGTCGCGGCGTCGTTCGTCTCCTGCAAGCAGGACCTTCTGGATCTGAAGGGCTTCCTGCACGAGCACGGCGGCGATCACATCGACGTGATCGCGAAGATCGAGAACCGCCACGGCGTCGACAACATCGACGAGATCTGCTCCTGCTGCGAGGGCGTAATGGTCGCGCGCGGCGATCTCGGCGTCGAGGTGCCGTTTACCGAGCTGCCTGCCATTCAAAAGCATCTGATCACCAAATGCAGGCTTTTAGGCAAGCGCGTCATCACCGCGACCGAAATGCTCGAAAGCATGATCAGCAACCCGCGTCCGACGCGTGCGGAGATCAGCGACGTTGCAAACGCGGTCTATGACGGCACGAGCGCGATCATGCTCTCCGGCGAATCCGCCGCGGGCAAATACCCGGTCGAATCGGTCCGCACAATGAGCGAGATCGCGGAGGAAACCGAACGCCACATCGATTATAAGCAGCAGTTTGAGACACAAAGCTTCACGATCCACAACCGCGTCGACGCCATCTCGCACGCGGCGTGCACGATGGCGATCGACCTGAACGCCAGCGCGATCGTTGTGACCTCGCTGAGCGGTCTCACTGTACGCATGGTTTCGCGCTTCCGCGCGCCGATCACGATCCTCGGGCTTGCGACCAACCGGAACGCATGGTACAAGCTTGCGCTGTCCTGGGGCGTCGTGCCGGTGCTGACCGAACAGTTCCCGAGCATGGAGGTGCTGTACTACTACGCCGCGCGCTGCGCAAAGAAGACGCTCTCCCTTGCCCCCGGCTCGACCGTCGTCATGACCGGCGGCGACACGACCGGCGAAAGCGGCAATACAAACGTACTGCGCATCGAAACGATCAAATAACGCACATACGACAAACAACGCCCACGCAAATCGCGAGGGCGTTCTTTTTTGGCTCAGCTCCGCTTCCTTTTCAAACGAAATTCCAATAGGTACAGTCCGAACGCGGCAAGCGCGATCACGCCGAGATAGACGGCGATCTCGACTGCAATGCCCGCATGCGCGGCGATTGCGGAAAACACCGGCTGCGTCGACGGATAGAACGGCGTGATATAGAACATGTTCGCTTCGTTGCGGATATCGCGGATGATCAGATGGCTTGCGACGTTGACCAGCTCCGCGACCGCCGCCATGCCGAGATACAGCAGAAGCGCCGGAAGGAAGGTCACACGGTTCCGTTTTCTGAGGACCCAAAACGCGGCACACCCTTCGAGCAACATGATGGCATGATAGAGGAAGCTGTGACAGAACAGCAGGATCTGCGACCGCATCATGTCCTCCGGGAACAGCAGCGCAAACACCGCGCCGATCCCGGAAAACGTGCATAGGAACAGGAGCACGGCGTCCTGCGCTTTACCCTTCAGGAGCGGCGCGAGCGCCGAGCAGTACATCGCCATGCTGCAAAGCTGCCACGGAAAGAACCACATGGAGCGCGTTCCGGCGTAAACGTACCGGATCGCAAACCACTGCTTCCACGCCTCCGCCGCAAGCATCGCGAGCCCGAACACGAACAGCAGACGCAGAAGCTTTCGCTCGTCCGCCTTCCGGATCGCAAGCGCGAACGCGATCACTGCCGCAAGAATGCCGAAAAGGATCAGTATGTGCACAAGCCCGTACGGCTGCGGCGTGACCGAAAAGGTCCAGTCCATCCCGTTTCTCCCTTCGCTTGATCGGATTATTATACCATCCATTCCTCAAAAACGCAACCCCGCGCCGGATCCCGAACCGTATCCGCTTCAATTTACCCGGAGAATTGACTTTTTCCGCCCGATTCCATATAATATAAGAATGGAACAAAAGAGACCGGCAAAAACGCATATCCTGTCTTGGATCACGCTCGCCTGCTTTGCCGCAGGCGGCGTTTTGGGGCTGTTTCTTCCGCAGCTGTTTGACCGCATCGGTTTTATCGGTACGGTCTATATCAATCTCCTGAAGCTGATGGCGCTGCCGATCGTGCTCTGCACCGTATTCTGTGCGGCGTCTCGCGGAATGAAAAGTGCGGCGGGAACGCTTTTCCGCGCCGTGCTGCTGTTCGTCGTCCTCTTTACCGTTTCGTTTCTCCTGTCCGGCGCGCTGTATGCGATCCTGTCACCCGGCAAGGGCTTCACGCTGATCTCCGGCGAGGTCTGGTCCGGCGATCCTGCGGATTTGACCTTAGAGGGCTTTTTCCAATCAATCTTTTCCCCGAATATCTTTGCCTCGCTCGGCAGCGGCGCGATGCTGCCCGCCATCCTCTTTGCGTTCTTTACGGGCGCGGTCGCGGAAAAGGTCGGCGCGCATCGGCTTACGGCATTGGTCGGGGAGTTGGAAACCGTCTTTTCCCGCATGCTGTCCTATATCCTGTGGCTGACGCCGCTCGGCGTCTTTGTGCTGATGGGCAAATGCACCTCGGACTTCGGCGTAAACGCGCTCGGCGGCGCGCTGTCCTATGTGCTGTATGCCTGGGGCGGCAGCGTTTTGATCCTGCTTCTTGTGATGATCCTTCCCCTATGGGTCTTCTGCCGCATCGATCCGATCACCTATTTCCGCAAAACCGGCCGTGCGCTTCTGACCGCGGTCTCCACATGCTCCTCTGCCGCAACGCTTCCCGAAACGCTGCGCACCTGCAAAGAGGAATTTGGCGTGCCGGATGAAACCGCCGGCGTCGTCGCGCCGCTGGGCTGCACGATCCATATGTGCGGCGGCGCAGTTTCCTTCTGTCTGCTCGCCATGTTTACGATGCAGATGACCGGCAGATCCATAACCGTCGGCACGTTTCTTTTGATGCTGGTGTTTGCCGAAGCGCTGAACATGGCGGCGCCCGGGATCCCCGGCGGCGGGATCGTGCTCGGCGCAACGTTTCTGAGCCTTCTCGGCATGCAGGAGATCGGTCTGTTTCTCGGCATGTACGCCGGGATCTACCGGCTTTTGGACATGGCGTACACCTCGCTGAACGTTGCCGGCGACGTGACTGCCGTGCTTCTGATCCATCGATGGGAGGGCAGAAAACGGCTATGAAAACGCTCATGCGCAACGTTCCGCCTTCGATCACCATGTCGCTCGACCGGCAGGCAAAAGCACTCATTGCGTCCGGTCGGGACGTTATCAATCTCACGGCGGGTCAGGTCGATCTGCCAATGCCGGAGATCGGAAAAACCGCGCTGATTGCCGCGCTCGAAGCCGATCGAACGGGGTATATCCCCGCATCGGGCTCGCAAGACGTCCGGGACGCCGTACGGAAGCGCTTCGGGTGGAACGAAGGTGAAGTCCTGATCTCCGCCGGCGCAAAGCCGCTCGTTTCTGCCGCGATCGCGTGCATTGCGGGTCCGGGCGACGATGTTTTGCTGCCGACGCCGTGCTACACAAGCTATCCCGAAATGATCCGTCTTGCGGGAGCGACGCCCGTTTTTGCCGAAGGCGATCCCGAAAACCGGTTTGCGGTATCAAAGGATGCTCTGGAAAACGCCCTGACCGAACGGACACGGGCAATCCTGTTCAACAACCCGGTCAATCCGACGGGTACTGTGTATCGAAGGGACGAGCTTCGCCCGATCGCCGATTTCTGCATCGAACACGATCTTTGGCTCGTTGCCGACGAGGTGTACGGCGCATTCGTATATGACGAGCCCTTTGTGAGCCTGTACGGATTTTCCGATGTGCGCGATCGGCTGATCCTGATCAACAGCGCTTCCAAGATGTTCTCGATGGCGGGGCTGCGCCTGGGCTACGCGGTCATGCCCGACGCCGTCGCAGATGCGATCTCGGCGTATCTCAGCCACACGCTCGGCTGTCCGTGCTCGCTGTCGGAGCGCGCCGCGCTCGCCGTGCTGAACGCCGACGAAACAACTCTTCCCCGTTTTCGCGACATCTTCCGCGCGCGCCGGGATACGCTGTATCCGCTGCTTTCCGCCATTTCCGGGATCGGCGTCGCAAAGAGCGACGGCGCCTTCTATTTCTGGTTGGATATCCGCGCGTACGGGATCGAGGAGGACGCATTTTGCCGGATGCTTTTGGATGAGGAAGGCGTTGCGCTGACGCCCGGAAGCGCGTTTCTGTGTCCCGGTTTCGTTCGTCTTGCGTATACGCAGCCGGAGCCGAAGCTTTTGGAGGCGGCTGCCCGTTTGCGCCGTTTTGTCGGACGGTTCTGAACGTCGGGACCCATGAACATTTTTTATATTATTTGTGAATAAATACCGAACCGGAGTTGACAAACAGATTGTTTGCTGTTATAGTATGTATGAAAAAATTTCTGATCGGAACGATCTTCTTGCTGTGGAAGGAACGCAAATGAAAGAGTATGCAAAACCGCAGATGGAGATCATCGTTCTGTCCGGAGATGTGATCGAAACGAGCTGTCCGAGCGATAAGAATCCGATCGTTCTCCCGGAAATCTAAGGTATTCGGAGGTAATGATATATGAAAGAATACGAGAAGCCCAATCTGGAAGTTATCGAAATCGGCACAGATGTGATTACCGATTCGTGCGATCAGGAAACGCCGGGTATTTGCACCATTGGCGACTGATAACGTGTGACGCAAATCACAGAATCTGTAAGCTGTTATTTACATTGATGAAAGAGATTTGTAAGCCGGATGCTGCGCTTGCGCGGGTGGTTTTACCCCAAAAGGTGCAGCCCGGTGTTTTTTATGTGCCGTCGCAGTTCGTTCTGTCCTTTTCGCATAAGGGAACGGAATACGCCTTCCACACGTTCACTAAACAGCTGATCGAAGCAAGGCTTCCCTCTTCGGCGCATGCCGGCGAAGGCTTTGACGATTTGATCGAGGCGATGTTTCTCGTCCCGAAGGACAGGGACGAATGCGCGTACTATGAATCGATCGCAGGAATGATGCGGCTCTACGGACAGAAGAAGGGTGTGCCGACCTACACGATCATGCCGACGCTCGCCTGCAACGCCCGCTGCGTCTATTGCTACGAGGAGGGCGTGAAGCAGGTCTCCATGACGCCGGAGATCGTCGAACAGACGATCCGCTACATCCTGGAGACCCGGACAAAGGACCGGATCACGCTGAGCTGGTTCGGCGGCGAGCCGCTGCTTCGTCCGGACGTCATCGACCGGATCACGACCCGGCTGACCGAGGAAGGCGTTCCCTTCCGATCCGTCATCGTAACCAACGGCAGCCTGATCACGCCGGAGATCATCGACCGGATGCTGGGGTCGTGGAAGCTTAAGCGCGTGCAGGTTTCCATGGACGGCGCAGAACCGGATTATCTCGCGCGAAAGCGGTATTATCGCGATGCCGACCAGTACCGCACGGTCATGGATGCGATCGGCAGGCTGTCGGAAGCCGGCATCACCGTTACCGTACGCGTCAACGTGGATGAATGCAACTGGCCCGGCATTCCGCAGTTTATGGAGGATATGCGCCGCGGCGTGAAGCACAAGAAGCATGTTTCCCTGTACTTCAGCCCGCTGATGAACGTGCGCGCCGGAGAAGACGATCTTGCCATGTGGGAAAAGATCGTTGCGGCAGGGCATTTGATCTCCGACGCAGGGTTCAAGCCGTACTCGTATACAGCTCCATCCATGAAGTTCCGCGCAAACCGCTGTATGGCGGACGGCGGCAGCGTGGTGATCGGACCGGACGGCAGTCTGTATCCGTGCGAGCACTGCCCGCCGGAAAGCCGCTTCGGAGATATTTTCCGCGGGGTGACCGACGAGAACGCAAAGCGAACGTTCACAAGGGCGGACCGCACGCGGGATATGTGCCGCAGCTGCACCTTCCTTCCCGAATGCACGAGCTTTGCCTCCTGTCCCTGGGTGGATGCGCACTGCAGGGAGATGCATATGCTTGTTGCGCTGGACGCCATGCGCCGCATCATTGACAGCAAAGGAACCTTTACGGAAGAACCGGACGGCGACGACGCCGTCTGCTGAGGAGAAAACCATGAAGCTGAAAAATGATTTTATCGTACAAAACATCGACGACACACAGTTTTTGGTACCGCTGGGGCATGAAGCCTTCAACGGAATTGTCAAGAGCAATAAGACTGCGGCGTTTATCGTGAACTGTCTCAAAGAAGAAACGACGGAGGAACAGATCGTCGACGCCATGTGCGCCGAGTACAACGCTCCGCGCGCGACGATCGCCGCGGACGTGAACGAGATCCTCTCCACGCTTCGCAGCATCCACGCGCTCAAAGAATGACGCGCTTTGAGGACCTGCTGGAAAGGGACGGCAGGCTCGTTTACAAGACAAAGGGCACGAGCATGGAGCCCATGCTTCGGCAGAACCGGGATCTGGTGATCATCGAGGTCCCTCTTTCCCGTCTCAAAAAATACGACGTCGCGCTGTATCGGCGCGGCGAACAGTATGTGCTGCACCGCGTGATCGGCGTAAAAAGCGATCATTACCGCATCCGCGGGGACAACACATATTCGATCGAGCGCGTCCCGTTCGACGCCGTGATCGGCGTTCTCAAAAGCTTCAACCGCAAGGGCAGCACACACGCTGTAAATGAGCGCGGATATCGGTTTTACGCCCGTTTTTGGAACGCGATCTTTCCCCTGCGGTTTCTGCGGTTTTACTCGATCAAAGGGCTCAAGCGGATCGCAAAAGCGCTCGGGCTCACGCCGCTTCTGAAGCGGCTTTTCAAGCGCTGAACATAAGAACGGCAAAAGCTTTCGGAAGACCCGGAAGCTTTTTTTCGTCCTCCGAAAACAGCGATCGAAAAATCCCCGCGCTTTCCGTTTTCGGTCGACTTTTCCTGTTTACAAACGACGGATTTTCTGTTAATCTAATAGTGTGTAACCATTTGTGCCGGGATCGGCGCGAATGAATCTCTGACGCATTAAGGAGGGGTCACAATCGTGAGAGACACGTTTCGCGGCGGCGTACATCCGAACGATCGCAAGGATCTGAGTCGGAAAGCGGCGCTGCGCGTCTTTGACGCAAAAGGAGAAATGGTTTTCCCGCTCGCGCAGCACATCGGAAAACCGGCAAAGGCGATCGTCAAAAAGGGCGATCCCGTGCTGGTAGGCACTCGCATCGGGGAAGCCGACGGCTTCGTCTCCGCCAACGTCATCTGTTCCTGCTCCGGTACGGTCAAAGCGGTGGAAAAGCGCCGCACGATCTCCGGTGCGATGCAGGAATGCGTTGTGGTGGACAATGACGGACAGTACACCGAGACCGGCACGTTCGGAACCGAACAGGACGTTTCCGCGATCGCGAACGCGGATATTCTGAAGCGCGTAGCGGACGCCGGCATCATCGGTCTCGGCGGCGCGGGCTTCCCGACGCACGTCAAGCTTGCGCCGAAGGATCCGCTTGCGATCAAATACCTGATCGCGAACGGCGCCGAGTGCGAACCGTACCTGACCTGCAACGATCAGCTGATGCGCGGCTACGCAAAGGAGATCGTCGACGGTATGGAGATCGTGCTCCGGCTGTTCCCGAACGCACAGGGCGTGATCGCGATCGAGAACAACAAGCCCGAAGCGATCGCCGCCATGCAGAAAGCGGCGGCAGGACACAAGCGCATCCGCGTGCTGGGACTTCGCACGAAGTACCCGCAGGGCGGCGAGCGCAGCCTCATCAAGGTCATCGCGGGCGTTGACTATCCGATCACCAAGCTTCCCGCAGACGTCGGCTGCATCGTGGACAATGTCGGCACGATCTTTGCGATCCAGCGCGCCGTCGTCTACGGCGAACCGCTGTTCCGCCATGTGATGACGGTCACCGGCGAAGCGATCAAGGAGCCTTCGAACTTCATCGCGCGCGACGGCACGAGCTTCCAAGAGCTCATCGAAGCCGCCGGCGGCATCAAAGAGGGCGTCGAAGCAAAGAAAATCATCTCCGGCGGTCCGATGATGGGCATTGCGGTCGGCTCGACCGAGGTCCCGATCACCAAGACGACCAACGCGATCACCGTTTTAAAGGAAGATCCCGTGGAGACCGCCGACAAAAAGATGACCGCCTGTCTGCACTGCGGACGCTGCACCACGGTCTGCCCGAACGGACTGATGCCGCAGATGATGGCGGACGCCGTGGCGACTGGCGACCTTGAGCGCTATGAAAACAAGCTCTTCGGGCTCGACTGCATCTCCTGCGGCTCCTGCACCTATATCTGTCCGGCGAAGCGTCCGCTGACCCAGACGTTCAAACAAACCAAGGCGGAGATCATGGCACGCAAGCGTGCGGCACAGGGAGGTAAGAAATGAATCAGAAACTGAATCTTTCTGCCGGTCCGCACATTCGTGACCGTTGGACGACGCCGTTCATCATGATGATCGTCCTGATCGCGCTGGCGCCTGCGGCGGCGATCGGGGTCGTCGTGCACTGGATGAAGTTCCACAGCCTGAACGCGCTTTGGATCATCCTTGCTTCGATCGGCTCCGCCATGCTCACCGAGCTGCTGTTCTGCCTTGCAACGCGGCGCAGGATTTCGATCTGGGACGGCAGCGCCGCCGTGACCGGCATGCTGCTGGCACTGTGCCTTTCGCCGGAAACACCGGTCGTGCTTCCGATCGTCGGTTCGGCTTTTGCGATCCTCGTCGTCAAGTGTCTGTTCGGCGGCTTGGGCAAGAACTTCATCAACCCGGCGCTTGCCGCGCGATGCTTCCTGCTCCTGTCGTTTTCTAACGGCATGACGAACTACCCCGGCGTGAACGCCGCCGGCGTCGACGCGCTGTCCTCCGCAACGCCCGTCGCGATGCTCAAGGCGGGCAGCCTGGTCAACGTGACCAAGATGTTCCTCGGCACCGCAGGCGGCGTCATCGGCAGCTCGATCCTGGCGCTCTTGGTCGGCGGTCTCGTGCTGTGGGGACTGGACGTCATCCACGGCGAGATCTGCTTCTCGGTCGTCGGCGGATTCACCCTCTGCCTCGCGCTGTTCGGCGGACACGGCTTTGATCCCGCGTTCCTCGCGGCGCATCTGTGCAGCGGCGGCGTCATCATGGGCGCGTTCTTCATGGCGACCGACTACACCACCTCTCCGGTGAGCCGCCTCGGACAGCTCGTATACGGCTGTCTCATCGGCGTGCTCGGCGCGCTGTTCCGCATGCTCGGCAAGAGCGCGGACTCCTTCAGTTACTCGATCATCATTGCGAACCTGTTTACGCCTTTGATTGACCTGTACATCGTTCCGAAGCCCTATGCGTACCGCAAGAGCGCAATCGATAAGGCTGCAGGCATTCAGAAGGCTCCGCTTTTGAAGCGCATTCCGAAGCCGGTCATTGCGCTGACGATCATCGCAGCGCTCGCGGGCGTCGCGCTCTCCGGCGTTTTCTCGATGACCAAAGAGCCGATCGAAGCAAACGAGCTTGCAAAGAAGCGTGAATCCTACAAGGTCGTATGCGAGGACGCTGCGGACTTCCTCGATGTCAACGCTGCCATTGATGCGCTCAATTCGCAGAACGGTTCCTATGCAAACGGCAAATTCGGCACCACGACGATCGACGAAGTGCTTGAAGCCGTCGACGTAAACGGCAACACTGTGGGTTATGTATTCGCGATCACCAACCGAAACGCTTACAATCCCCCGCTGAAGCTTGCGCTCGGCGTCGATCCGGACGGAAAGATCAAAAAGATCGCGTTCATTGAGCTGAACGAAACGCCCGGCAAGGGTTCCAAAGCGGATGAACCGACGTTCAAGGATCAGTTCGTCGGGCAGACGGATACCGCCGGCATCGACTCCATGTCCGGTGCGACCGTCACATCGAAGGCGGTTCTGAACGCGGTGAACGCGGGTCTCGACTTCTTCCGAAATGTGATCATGGAGGGAGGCAGGTAATATGAAGAATAAGTATCTGGAACGGCTGTACAACGGCCTCATTAAGGAAAACCCGACGCTCGTTCTGATGCTCGGCATGTGCCCGACGCTGGCGGTCTCCACCGCGGCGATCAACGGCATCAGCATGGGTCTCTCAACACTCGCGGTTCTGATCCTTTCCAACTTCCTGATCTCCGTGATGCGCAACGTCATTCCGGACGAGGTTCGCCTTCCCGCCTACATCGTCATCGTCGCGTCGCTCGTTACGGTGGTCAAGCTGCTGATCAAGGCGTACCTGCCGGACGTCGATGTGGCGCTCGGCACCTACATAGACCTGATCGTTGTCAACTGCATCATCCTGGGCCGCGCCGAAGCGTACGCAAACAAGCACACACCCGGGCTCTCCGTCATGGACGGCATTGGCATGGGCCTCGGCTTCACCGTTGCTCTGACGCTTGCGGGTCTCGTGCGTGAGCTTTTAGGCGCAGGCACCGTGTTCGGCTTTACCGTATTCCCGCAGGAATATGCGGTCGGCATCATGATTCAGCCGCCGGGAGCGTTCCTGGTCATTGCGGTGTTTATCATCATCATGAACGCGATCGGCATCAAGACGCGTCAGCATGAGCTGGTGAACAGCGACGGCTGCAACGGCTGCTGTACAACCTGCGCCATGCGCTGTGAGGAAGCAAAGGAGGAAGCAAAATGATTCGTTTGGTATTGATCGTCATTTTGAACGCGTTGATCAGTAACGTCGTTTTGAACCAGTTCCTCGGCATCTGCTCGTTCCTCGGCGTTTCCCGTCAAATCAAGGCATCCGCATCCTTAGGCGGCGCGGTCATCTTCGTCATCACGATCGCATCGGCGGTCGCAAGCCTCCTGTACAACGGGATCCTCGTTCCGCTGCACCTGGAGTTCATGAAGATGATCGTCTTCATTCTCGTCATCGCGGCGCTCGTGCAGATCGTGGAGATGTTCCTCAAAAAGAAATCTCCCTCGGTCTATAAGGCGCTCGGCATCTATCTGCCGCTGATCACCACCAACTGCGCGGTGCTCGGTATCGCGATCGACAACATCGACAAGTTCGGCTACAACTTCATCGAAAGCGTATTCTCCGGCTTCGGCACGGCGGTCGGCTACACGATTGCGATCGTGCTGCTCGCCGGCATCCGTTCGCGCATCAGCGAGGAGGATCTTCCCCGTCCCGTGCGCGGCGCACCCGTCGTCATGCTTGCGGCGGCGCTGATGTCCATTGCATTCATGGGCTTCACGGAGCTGCAGCCCGCGATCGAAACGGTATTGAAGGGGGTCGGACAATGAGCGCACCGATTATTATTCTGATCACCACCGGCGTCATCACCGCGATCGGCATCATCGTCGGCGCGGGACTCGTGTTCACCGGCAAGAAATTCCATGTGCCGGTCGACGAGCGTGAAACGGAGGTTCGCGAATGTCTGCCGGGAAACAACTGCGGCGCGTGCGGCTATGCAGGCTGCGACGCAATGGCTGCGGCGATCGTCGCAGGCGAAGCGCCGGTCAACGGCTGTCCCGTCGGCGGCGCGCCGGTTGCCGAAAAAATCGGCGGCATCATGGGCACCGATGCGGAATTTGTCGAGCGCAAGATTGCGTTCGTCCGCTGCAAGGGCACCTGTGAAGCGTCCGGCATACAGGGCAACTACGTCGGCATTCACGACTGCCGTTCGGCGGCGCTTGCCGGCATAAATCTCAAAAACTGCGACTACGGCTGCATGGGTCTCGGCTCCTGCGTGAACGTGTGTCCGCAGGGCGCGATCAAGATCATCGACGGCGTTGCGGTCGTGAACCGCAAGCTGTGCGTTGCCTGCGGGCTGTGCGTCAAGGCATGTCCGAAGGGGCTCATTGAGCTCATTCCGGAAAGCAAACACGTTGCGGTGCAATGCCAAAACCGCGACAAGGGACCGCAGGTCAAAAAGGTCTGCTCCGCAGGCTGCATCGGCTGCACGCTGTGCACGCGGCAGTGCGAGCATGACGCGATCCATATGGACGGCAACCTGGCGCGGATCACCTATGAAAACTGCACCCAGTGCGGCAAGTGCGCGGAGAAGTGCCCTTCGCACGTCATCACCCCGCCCTGCCCCGTACAAAAGGAGGCATAAGCTATGGAAAAACGCAATCAGGCTGCAAAGCTCATCATCGGCGCGGTCATCGTGATCATTGCCGTGCTGTTTGTAGCGGGCATTGTCAGTCAGCACGACATCAAGTACAAATCCGCTCCGCTTTCACGTGACGACATCGACTATCGGCAGGTCGAAGCGCCGGCGGCGACCAGCGCGGACGAAACGATCACCGCTTCCGACTGGAACGCGATCTTCCCCGACATCGTCGTTTCCTGGGGCAGGAATGCCGAGAATGAAGAGGTCGTCGACTATCTGGAGCTCGATCCGTACCTTGTGGAGATCTACGAGGGCTACGGGTTTGCAAAGGACTACGGCAGCGCGCGCGGACACAACTACACGCTCACCGACGTTGCAAAGACCAAGCGTCCGCACGGCATGGCAAACTGCCTCACCTGCAAGACGCCGAACTTCACCAAGCTCGTAAACGACGAGGGCGTTGAGGTCTACTCGCGCCCGTTCGACGAGGTTTACGCGCAGATCACCGAAAACGGCGGCGAGACCGTCAGCTGCTATACCTGCCACGGCAACAACCCCGGCAACGGCACGCAGCCGAAGGAGAACCTCACGGTCACGCACAGCTATATCACCAAGGCGCTCGGCGACAATCTCAGCACGATCGATCCCGGCGTCCTCGCGTGCGGACAGTGCCACATTGAGTACTACTTCAATCCGGAGACCAAGGAAACGACCATGCCGCACGACTCCGTCGACGCCATGACGCCGGAGGCGACGTACGACTACTTCACCGAGATCGGTTTTTCCGACTGGACGCAGGAAAGCACCGGCGCAAAGATGCTGAAGGTCCAGCATCCCGAGATGGAAACGGTACTGCTCGGCAAGCATGCGGGCGTTTTGAACTGCGCCGACTGCCATATGCCGGTCGTGCAGAATCCGCAGACGCAGAACATCTACCACAGCCATACGCTCGTAAGTCCGCTGAAGGACAAGACGCTGCTCGAGACCTGCCTTGCCTGTCATAAAGATCTCGGCGCAAAGAACGCGGATGAGATGATCACGTTCGTCCAGAACATCCAGGCGCGCATCTCCGCGGAGGAGACCCGCGTCGGCAACCTGCTCGCCGATTTCAAAAGAGCGCTTGCCGAAGCGAACCAGTCCGGTTCCGTAAGCGAAGACCGGCTGAACGAGGTCCGCGAGCTCTATCGGAAGGCGCAGTGGTTCTTTGACTACTGCTACGTTGAAAACTCCGAAGGCGCGCACAACTCCGAGCTTGCGACCCGCTGTCTCAACACGGCGGAAGAGCTCATCAATCAGGGGATGGCGCTGCTGAAGGCGGAATAACAACCCACAAGACTTGCGGCAAAGGGTCCGCCCGAAAAGCGCCTGCCCTTTGCCGCTTTCTTATCATCATGGAGATCCTCAAAAAAGTCTACAAGTTTATCGCGTCGATGAAGTTCGCGATCATCCTGCTGATCGTCGTTGCGATCGCCTGCGTGATCGGCAGTCTCGTACCGCAGGGCGAGCAGTTCTTGCAGTATCGGGATTCATATTCCGAACGTACGGCGGCATTCATCCTTGCGTTTCATCTCGACGACGTGTTCCACAGCTGGTGGTTCATCGCGCTTACGGCGCTGCTGTGCCTTTCCGTGCTGCTCTGCAGTCTCACACGCGTTCGTACGCTGATCCGGCAGACTAAAACTGCAAAGGATCCCGCGCACGCGATCTCGGAAACGCCGACCGCATCCGTTTCCGGCGTTGCCGATCCTGCGCCCGTTTTCCGGCAAATGCGCTTTTATCGCCCGGTCCGATCGACCGCCGACGGAAAGGAGCTCCTGTTCGCGTATCGCAACCGGATCGGCTACTGGGGCGCGTGGGTATGCCATATCGGGATCGTGCTGATCATTTTGGGTTATGCGCTCGGGCAGATCACGCTGTTTTCCGCCGAAGTATACGGCACGCCCGGACAGACGAAGCCGATCGATAACAAGCCCTGCGAGGTCACGATCGAGGACTTCCGGATCGAACGCAATGAAACCGGGTTCGTCGAGCAGTACGTTTCGACGCTGACCGTCAAGAACACCGCAACCGGCGAAACGCAGCGCGGCACGTCGAGCGTCAACCATCCCGCCGTGCTCGAAGGATACAAGTTTTATCAGACTGCAAGCGGCGATGCTGTGCGCGTCACGATCTCGGAGGACGGTGTTCCGTTTGAAAGCGCGGACCTCTGCGTCGGCGAGGAGCTGACGATCGATTTTCTGCCGGGACTCTCGCTGTTTTTGAACGCGTACGAGCCGGATCATGCCGGAACGCCCGCCTATCAGATCCTGTTTTTCGTAAACGGACAGCATATGGACGTCGGCAGGAACTACTTTGCGCCCGGCGCCGTCATCGATCTCAGTCCCTATGCGATCACGCTGTCCGAGCCGATCGAATACACGCTGCTGCGCGTCAAGAAGGATTCCTTCGCATGGCTCGTGCTCGTCGGCGGGATCCTCACCGCGCTCGGGCTGTTCTGCGCGCTGTACGTCGTGCCGGAAACGCTTTGGGCGATCCGGGAGGAGGACGGCGCCTGGACGGTGCACGGCAAAAGCAGAAAGCTTGCGCCGCTGTTTGTTGAACAGTTCGACCGTGCGGTCCGAAAGGCGACCGGAAAGGAGGCGGCAAAATGAACCGGGCGGAAAGCATACTCTTTCTTGTGACGCTTGCGCTGCATTTTGTCACGATGCTTCTTTCCTTCTTCTATGTCGCGGTCAAAAAGCCCGTCCTCTCAAAGCTTGCGATCCGCGTACAGCTTGCTGCGCTGCTCGTACATACGGCGGCGATCGTGCTGCGCGGGATCGTGATGGGACGGCTGCCAATGGCGAACCAGTACGAGTTTTCCACCGCGTTTTCCTGGGCGCTTGCGCTCGTCAGCCTGATCTTTATCCTGAAATTCAACTTCCCGGTGCTCGGCGCGTTCGCCTCCCCCGTCACCCTGCTTTTGGCGGTGTATGCGGGCGTGCAGAAGCTGAATGAGCTTCGGGTCATTGAAGCAAACGGCATCGACAGCATCCGGAACCTGATGCCGGCGCTTCGAAGCAGCTGGCTCGGCATCCACGTTTCGACCGTCATCATCGCATACGGTGCGTTCGGCGTGTCGTTCGTGCTTTCACTCATCTTCCTTCTGCGCGATAAAATGAAGGAAAACGGCTTTTGGGACACGCACATTCCGAAGAAGGAAAAGCTCGATACGATCAGCTATCGCTGCGTTTCCCTCGGCATGATGTTCCTGACCGTCACGATCGGCATCGGCGGCGTCTGGGCGGAGAACGCCTGGGGCAGCTACTGGAGCTGGGATCCGAAGGAGACGTGGGCGCTCGTGACCTGGGTGATCTACCTCGTTTACCTGCATCTGCGCATTCGCAAGGGCTGGAGCGGCAGGACCGCCGCGCTGTTCGGCGTTGCGGGCTTTGTCTGCGTACTGTTCACCTATATCGGCGTCAACACGCTTCTGCCGGGTCTGCACAGTTATAAGTAGAAATTATACTGTATAATCATACAAAAATCTCGGCTGCGGCATTGACACCCGCCGCCGATTTTGTTATATTATAAGTTGACTGACAGGAGGAGGGAAATATCGGATGTCGATTCAAATGCGTGAATACCGGAACCCGAACAACGGGAATCTTCCGCTGCGCGTGGCGAAGGGTCATTTTGCAACCAGCCACAGCCACATCAATTACTATGTGGACCTGACCATGACCAAGTACTGCCTGCCCGAAGCGCGTGAAGCCGCGATCCATTTGGCAAATCGCTTCAAATCGACCACGATCGTCGATACGATCCTCTGCCTGGACGGCACCGAGGTCATCGGCGCGTGCATGGCAAGCGAGCTTTCTAAGCAGAGCTACACCAGCATGAACGCCGGACGTCCGATCTGCGTCGTTACGCCCGAGCACACGACCGGCAGTCAGCTTTTGTTCCGCGACAACACCGCGCCCATGATCCGCAGAAAGAACGTCCTCGTGCTGGCGGCGTCCGTTTCCACGGGCTATACCGCGCTCGGCGCGATCGAGGCGATCCGCTACTACGGCGGCGAAACGGTCGGCATCTGCTCGATCCTCGCCAACATCAAGGAATGCGGCGGCTACCCCGTCACCGCGATCTGCGATACAAACCACATCTGGGAGGACTACGAAAGCTCCCCCGCGCACGAATGCCCGCTGTGCAAGGCAGGCGTCAAGCTCGACGCCATGGTCAACACCTACGGCTTTTCAAGCTTCTGAGATCAAAGCGCCTTTCGGTGCGCTTTTTTGCTAAAACAAAAAAGGAGGAACCCGGTATGGAAATGAAATTCTATCGCTGCGAAACCTGCGGACAGATCATCGCGATCGTCAAGAAGACCCCCGTCCCCGTCATGTGCTGCGGCAAGCCCATGAAGGAGATCGTCCCCGGCACGACCGACGCGTCGCTCGAAAAGCACGTTCCCGTCGTCGAAGTCGACGGCTGCTGCGTCAAGGTAAAGATCGGCGCCGCCGCGCACCCGATGCTCCCCGAGCACTACATCGAATGGGTCAGCTTACAGACCAAATACGGCAATCAGAGAAAGGCGTTGAACCCCGGCGACGCGCCGGAGGTCTGCTTCAGGATCTGCGACGGCGACGAAGTCGAAGCGGTCTATGCCTACTGCAACCTGCACGGGCTTTGGAAAGCGTAAACGCTTCGGTCGGATGAAAGTATTTTCATCCGAACGGTTTTCAGCTTTTGCCTAAAATCCTGCGGATTTTCGGGCGGCAACATCCACTCCGCTTCGCTTCGTTACAGAGGCAGATCGCGCGCTCCCCGCGCGTACCGTCGTAAGGAGTCAGATCCGCCGCGCATGTCGCCGGATCTGACGGATTTGCTTTATTCATGATCACGACAAGGAGGACATATGAGCAAATATACAGGTACGAAAACCGAACAGAACCTGCTCGCCGCGTTCGCGGGCGAATCGCAGGCGCGCAACAAGTACACCTATTTCGCCTCCCGCGCAAAGAAGGACGGCTATGAGCAGATCGCCGCGCTGTTTCTGAAAACCGCGGACAACGAGAAGGAACACGCCAAGATGTGGTTCAAGGAGCTCGGCGGCATCGGCACGACCGCCGAAAACCTCAAGGCCGCCGCGGACGGCGAAAACTACGAATGGACGGACATGTACGAGGGCTTTGCAAAGACCGCCGAGGAGGAGGGCTTTGCGGAGCTTGCGGAGAAATTCCGTCTGGTCGCCGCGATCGAAAAGCACCATGAGGAACGCTATCGCGCACTGCTAAGGAATGTCGAGACCGCCGCAGTCTTCCAAAAGAGCGAGGTCAAGGTCTGGGAATGCCGCAACTGCGGGCACATCGTGATCGGCGAAAAGGCGCCGGAGATCTGCCCCACCTGCGCCCACCCGCAGGCGTATTTCGAGGTCAACGCGGAAAATTATTGACGCTTTCATAAAAAAAACGTCGGAGGCTATCCTCCGGCGTTTTTATATTACGCGATTTTACATCTTATGCTTATAGGTTCTGTAATCATTGATACATGACAAAATCAGAATCGAAATCAGGATCAGGATTTCAAAATAGAACAAAACATTCAGCTTGTCAAAATACCTTGCGTGTAAGTATTTTGTAGAAAAATTGTGGAAAAAAGAATTGATACCTGCAATTGTTCCTACAACGAATGCTGCTAGCGCGATTGCGCTGCTGACAGACCCCATATATCTTATTGATTTACTGCCGATTATTTGAATCCAGGCAGTCGCCAATACAACGACCAGAGCTGTACAAATAATTATGGGATACAGTTGCCACATTGCTGCATTTTCTATCAAATAAACAAAGCTGGTTTTGTACATTTCATAACTTATGCCGCCATAAGAAAAATCCGATAACCAATAATATGTAAAGAATCCATTGATAAACAGAAAGATAACCCCCAAAATACATAGAATAGAAAGAATGACCGTCGTTGGTTTTATTTTGCCTATTTGTTTCTGCATACTTATAGCACCTCCTTATTCCATATTATAGTCTCTTTTGCGACTATGGTCAAGAAAAGAATCATAAAATAGAATAAAAAGTAAGGAGGTGATGCGGTTTGATCGTTTACGAGCCGTTCTGGAAAACGCTGAAGACGTCGGGCGAATCGACGTATACGCTGATCACGAAGCATCATCTTTCAAGTTCCACCATCGACAAGCTGCGGAAGAACAAGCCGCTGAACACGACGACCGTCAACGATCTCTGCCGGATCCTGCATTGCGACGTCGATGAGATTATGCGGTACGAGCCATCGGAAGAGGATCAGGTTTTATAACCGGAGAGCGAACGACGCTCTCTGTTTTTATATGGATGAATTGCGGCTGCGCAATAGTAACAAAATCATTCGGTCGTAGAATCAAAAGCAGAACCGTCGCGCGTTAATCGCACGTTGCCATCGTTTTCCCACTCCACGAGGGACTCTTTTGGTTCGCACTTGTCGAGCTCCCCTTGTCAGGGGAGCTGGATCGCGAAGCGAGACTGATGGGTAGTTCTTGTAAATACTACCCTCCTGTCTGCCTTCGGCATCCACCCTCCATCACAAGGGAGGGTCGAAAAGAGCCCGGTTTGAAAACCCCTTTCCAGAGCGTTCCTTTTTTTCTTTACAAGCAAAACCGCCGCGTGATACAATAACGGCATGACACAGGACGAGCGCAGAGTTTGGCTCATTCGGGCGATGCTGGATGAACAGGGATATCGGAACGAGATCCCGCGGGACGTTTTTGAACAGAAACGGCTGCTGCGGGGATTGTTCAATGTGCGCCCGCCCAAGGAGGCGAGCACGGAATTTCTTGCCGTGCAGGACGCATACCTTCGGGAGGCGGCGCGTGAAAAGGGCGTGACAACGCTTGCGGAGCTCTCCCCCATCCGTCCGCACCAATACCTTTGGCGCGGGGACATCACGACGCTCGCGGTCGACGCGATCGTGAATGCCGCAAACTCGACGCTTCTCGGCTGCTTTTCCCCGAACCACGGCTGCATCGACAACGCGATCCATACCTTTGCGGGCGTCGAGCTGCGGCTTGCGTGCAACGAAATCATGCAGCAGCAGGGACATGAGGAGCCCGCCGGCAGCGCAAAGCTGACCCCGGGGTTTAATCTTCCCGCAAAGTACGTGCTGCACACGGTCGGACCGATCGTGTCCGGCAGGCTCACGGAACAGCATTGCCAAGAGCTTGCATCCTGCTATGAAAGCTGTCTTGCGCTCGCCGAAGAAAACGGGATCGGAAGCGTCGCTTTCTGCTGCATCTCGACTGGTGTGTTCGGCTTCCCGCAAGACGCAGCCGCGCGGATCGCGGTCGAGACCGTGAAGGCGTACCGAAAGCGCTGCCCGATCGACGTCGTATTCAATGTGTTCAAGGAAGCGGACCTGCGGCTCTATCAGGCGCTTCTCAATTAGCCGGAAAGGAGTTTTTTCATGCAGTATACCGAGATCACGCCGGGGCTTGTAAACCGGCTGAAAACCGCGATAGCGGACTCTGACGCGATCGTGATCGGCGCGGGCGCGGGGCTTTCGACCGCCGCGGGCTTTACCTATGCGGGCGATCGCTTCAAGCGGTTCTTTTCCGACTTCATTCAAAAGTATCACTTCCGCGACATGTACACCGCGGGGTTCTATCCGTTTCCGACGCCGGAGGAATACTGGGCGTACTGGAGCCGGTACATTCTCATCAACCGCTACGAAAACCCGCCGAAGCCGGTGTATCAGCACCTTTTGAAGCTTGTCAAAGACAAGAATTATTTCGTGATCACCACGAACGTTGACCACTGCTTCCAGAAGGCGGGATTCGACAAGGCGCAGCTCTTTTACACGCAGGGCGATTACGGGCTCTTCCAATGCTCAACGCCGTGCCACCGCCGCACCTATGACAACGAAGAGGTCATCCTCCGGATGATCGCAGAGCAGAAGGATATGCGCATCCCCTCCGCGCTCGTGCCGCGCTGTCCGAAATGCGGCGCGCCGATGGCGATGAACCTCCGCGCGGACGAGACCTTTGTCGAGGACCTCGGCTGGAACGAGGCGGCGTCACGGTATGTGGAGTTTGTCGAAAAGCATCTCAACGAAAAGCTGCTTCTCCTGGAGCTCGGCGTGGGCGGCAACACGCCCGCGATCATCAAGTATCCGTTCTGGAAACTGACCGCGCAAAACCCGAACGCGACGTACGTCTGCGTGAACCTCGGCGAAGCGCAGTGCCCGCCGCAAATCGAATCGCGTTCGATCGTCGTCAACGCTGACCTTGCGGACCTCATCGACGCGCTGCAGTAAATAACGCTCCCGCCGTCCTTACACAGGGAGGGCGAGAATTGCGGCTTTGATATAATACAAAAAGAGATGCGGGATCGCAGCTCTTTTTCGTTTTGGTTCAGTCGGCGTAGAAGATGTTGTCGAAGTATGTATCCTGCGTGATACCGTCGATCAGATAGCCGTTCAGCTCCGGATCGTTCGGGTCGGCTCTTTCCACCGTGAGCAGCGCGGTCGTTCCGTCCTCCGTCCTGATCTCCGCAAGCGTTCCGGATTCGTGCCAGCGCGTCATGTATATGTACGAACCCGCGGGGATCACCGCGTCCGCGCCGTCGATCGTGCAGGGCAGATCGCGCACAAGATGCAGCAGCTTGCCGCCTTCCATGAGACGCACGCGATCGGATGCGGATTGGATCTCATCCGGGATCACGTCGCAGTCGAACCATTCGGAATCCGGCGTCAGTTCCTCGCCGTGATAGGTCCGCCCGCCGAGTCTGGTCCCCAGAATATCGGTCTGCGTCGCAGAGCCGCGCACGGTATTACCGTCGAAGCTGCAATACGCCCAGATGACCGGTCCGCGGACAAACCGTCCGTTTTCCATGTGCAGCTCAGCCGTCTCGTAATCCTCCGAACCGGTATTGTAGACCACGAGCAGATTCAGCCGTGTCGAATCCGGATCGAGATCGAGCAGGATCGCCTGCTCCAATCCGGCGCCGAAGCTGACCTCGACCGACGCTTTTCCGACGGAGATCGTCAGATACTGTCCGTGTATTTCGTAGGCGACCTCATCCTCCGTCCTGTCGCCGTCAAAATCGCAGCGGAACAGGACGCCGCTCTCCGGCGCTTCGCGGTAGCCGTTTTCCTCATCGTAGTCCCAGAACCGGAACAGCCCCGGAAACGCATTCGGATCATTCCAAAGGACCTTATCGGGATCGCCGCCCGGCTCCTCCGGCACAAACAGACGCCATGCGTTGTTGTACCACACGACCAGTCCGTCCCGCGTCACATAGAACTGCATACCGATCGAGCCGAAGTTTGCCTGTCCGTCCGTCTTCGGTATTTCGGTGATCGACACGACGGAGGTCACAGTTCCCGACGCCGCATCGGCGTCCGGCGCATCCGGGCGTATTTCGTCGTGCAAGCCGTACACCTCGCCATTATAGCAGATCATGGGAATATGCATCGGATTCGGTTCCTCTGTCGGCGTGGGCGTCGGTATGAGCGTCGTTGGGGGCGTCGTCTGCAGGGTCGATGCAGGCTTCGGCGCAGGGGTTGCCGACTGCGGCGGCGTCGGCGTTGCGCCCGGAACGGTATCTTCCCCGTATCCCTTGAAAATGATAGACATCGTCAGGGTTTCGGCGTCGCCCTTGATACTTTCCGTCGGCATGCCTAAAAGCTGAAACGCGCTGCTTGCATACTTAACGCAGACCCAAAGCTCGTTTCCGCATCGCTTGCACTTGAACGCGTCTGCGGAATCGCCCGGCATGAGCGTAAGGACATTATACCAGGACTTTTCCGGATCGAAGAGCGTGTGCGCTTTGAGATCCAGAACGAGATGCAGCGAGTCCCCTTTGCGGATCTCGACTGTATCGCCCTTGACCTCCGTTTCGCAGCCGATCGCCCGGAACACCGCGGTCATCGGGATCATGTTCATCATTTCGCCCTTTGCGGATTCCTCATAGATCGAATCGACCGGCGCGGAAATTCCGTTAACGATCAGTTGATACTGCGGCTTCGGCGCAGGCGTATCGGAAGCCGCCGCGCCGACGTGAAGACAGATCGCGATCTCGTTGCCTATGCTGTAATCTTCCGCACGGTACGAGACGATCGCGCTCACGTAGTACGTGCCCGGCGAAAGCGTTTGGAGAAGCTCCGTTACAACGCAGCCGTTCTCCCACGGAATCCCGTTGTGGGCGACGTCCATGATGCGCTCGTATGCGGCGTCAAAAACCATGATCTCGTCCAGCTTCCAGCCGTCCGCCGTCAGTACAATGAAGGGCATGCCCACATTGTATTCCGTGACGGGGATTTGGCTAAGGACCTCCTCGTCCTCAAGCTGAACGCCCACGCCATCCGCTTCCAATTCCGGTTTCGATTCCCACACGAAGCCCTCATACGGATAGACGGGCACGCTGTTCACAAGGAAATAATATGATACGTCGCTTTGCATCGTCGCGTCGTCCTGCGCAGGCGCCGCCGTTTTTTCGTCGACGTTATACATGAAGAGGAACGTGTGTCCGCTGTTTTTGACCATGATCAGCACCGTGCCGGAAAGCGTACCCGGTTCGATCTCATAAAATGCGTACTGCTCGGTCTCCGTTTCTTTCAGGCTGAAAAAGCCGCTGTCATCGATCACGCTGTACCGCGTTCCGTTGATGCAGATCTCCGGCTCGGCGTCGAACGCCCAGACCTTTGTCGCGGCAAACGCGAAATACATTCGTCCGTCGAGATACGCGATCTCGGACAGCCGCATCCGGTCGACTTCCTGTTCGACGGAGACCGTGACCGGAAAGATACGCTGCAGCCGGACCAGGCGCTGATGCAGGAAGTTTTCCTCCCCTTCCATGATCGTATCATAATCCTGCGCATCCTCCTCGGACATGGTCTCCATCTTTGCGCGGCGCATATCGTAGGTCCTGTCGAACTCGTACTGTTCCGTAAGGACCTGCGCGTATGCAGCCTCAAACACGCCGCGGTCCGCATCCGGCAGCAGCGGCTCAAACATGCGCCATTCATTGTCGTACAACACGACCAGTCCGTCGATCGTCATGGCGTAGGACGTCTCGCCGAAATTCGTCTGACCTTCCTCGGTCGGCCATTGTGACAGAGGGACCGGAGAGTCCGTCGTCCTGCGGATCGCGCTTTCGTCCGGCTCGCCCGCCGTCTCGTGATCGGTGATGACGTAAACCATGCCGTGATACCGGATCGCGGGCACGGACGCATTCGACTCCAGCGACAGGTCCGTTTTCGTTTTTGCAAGCGGGGTCGGATCGTCCGATCCGAACAGCGCATGCCGTATCACGACGCCGCCGAGCACGAAGACCGCGACGAGCAGCACCGCGACCGCGGAATAAGCAAAGACATTGCCGAGCCTGCTGCCTGTCTTTCGGACACGGTCGGACGTCTGCGGGGTCCAGCGTTTCTCCGGCTTGTCTTCCGTGCGAGCTGTTTTTTTCTCGGTGCAGACGGCAGCGAGCGTCCGTTCCACCGTTTGTTCAAAGGAATGGGGCATTTCCGGGATCGCATCGGAAACGCGGATCTGTATTTTACGCATCTTCATTTTCCTCCAGGATCGTTCGTAAAGCATCCTTTGCGCGGGATATCCGCGACTTGACTGTGCCGACGGGGACCTGCAATACAGCTGCGATCTCCTCCAAAGAATAGCCCTGTTCTTTGAGATAAAGCAGGTTCCGCTGATCCGCATTGAGCCGCATCAACGCAGCATGCAGATCGAGCGCCTGCGCCGTATCCGGAAACGGCTGCGGGCTATCGGGGATCTCATCTGTCTCAAGGACTCTGCGGCGCTCGCGCAGGATGGTATACGCTTCATTTCGCAGAATGCGCAGAAACCACGCGCGGAAGCTGCCCCGCTTCAACAGCGAATTGCGGTGCTCGTACGCCTTTACGATCGCCGCGCTCATCGCATCCTCACAGTCGTATGTGTTTTTGAGGATCAGAAACGCCACGCCGAACGCAGTCTTTTTGACGCTTCCGATCTCCTGTATAAACACATCGTCGTGCATCATAGCCATCTGTATCCTCCGTACAATTGCTTCGTTGACTGAATGATCATTCTCATAACGTAAGACGCAGAAACGGTTCAAAAAGTTCCATACAATTTTCGTCGCCGACATTTGACATTTGGGGGCTTGTGGTTCCGGAAAATGTATGTTATGATAAATTGATTATCCGAGAAGGAGATTTCCATGAAAAAACTGATCGCATTCTTTTTGGTGTTTGTTTTGTTGATGATCGCGGCGGCGTGCGCAGGCAATACGTCCGGCAATACGCAGACCCTCCGCGGAGAGCTTTCCGTTGCATACGACAATGCGCTGACCGGCGAGCTTTTGGTCTATTTCCAGGCGAACCAGGGCTGTTCCGTGCAGGGCGTGCTTCTGGACGCCGAGACCGATTACGAAGATCTCCATGAGACCGCGTCCGTCGCGCTTGTGAAGGACGAAGCCGTGATCGAAGCGCTCAAGGAAGCGGGCTGGATCGAAACGGAAGACTGGTCCGACGCGCAGAAGAAGATGAACGCCGGCATGTTCGGCTTCACCGTTCTGAGCGCGCCAGTTATCACCGAGACCGCAAAAACGTCTTCCAAGCTGTTGACCGACTGGCTCGTCGGCGACGGCACCTATGACCGGACGATCACGACCGTTTCGGGCAGCTGCGGCTGCAGCAAAAAGCAGACGAACGTCACGATCAAAAGCGACGCGCCGGAGCTTGCCAAGAGCGAGCAATTCAAAGCGCTCGTCAATCCGTAATCATCCGAACACGCGAAAATCCCGGATCCTTCCGGGATTTTTTCGTGTCCATCAAAAGAGCGGCGCAGCGATCTCGCCGATTGCAAACAGCACCGCTTTCCCGCGAAGCGCAATGCGTTCTCCGCTTAAGAGCTCGCATTCGAGCTCTCCGCCGCGGGGCGACGCCTGATACGCATGAATGATCCTTTTGCCGAGCACCTTCGCCCACCAGTCCGCGATCTGACAATGCGCCGAGCCGCAGACCGGATCCTCCGGCACCGTCGTCTCCGGCGTGAAGCTGCGCGATACGCAGTCGTATTCCCTACCCTGCGCCGTGGCGTTCCAGATGCGTCCGGGGAGCGTTTTCAGAAGCGCATAATCGGGCGCAAGGTTTCGCACGACCGCCTCATTTTGAAACACGCAGTTGAGATCGAGGCCTAAAATCGCCTTGACCGGCCGCGCGCCGTAGGCCTTCTCCATGGCGTCGGTCACCGGGATTTCCGAAAGCTCGTAGGTCGGGAAGTTCAGTTCGAAGCGATCGCCGATCCGCCTGACGGAAAGGTCTCCGCTGATACTTGTATAGCGCACCTCGTCCGCATCGGGTTCAAGGAACGACAGGATCACGAACGACGCCGCGAGCGTCGCGTGCCCGCAAAGCTCCTCCTCCGTCATCGGCGTGAACCAGCGGATGCGATAGTTCTCCCCCTCCCGCACGACAAACGCGGTCTCGGCAAGGTTGTTCTCCGCCGCGATCGCCTGCATGGTCTCATCGGGAAGCCACCGGTCCAACACAAGAACCGCGGCGGGATTGCCGTGAAACGGCTTGTCGGTAAACGCGTCGACGATGTATTGCTTCATGGATGATCCCCCGTTCGTTCGATCTGTCCCGCAGTCGCCGCGGTCAAGCCGTGCCTTTGTGTTTCCGGTAGCATTTCGCGCACATCCGAACCGGTTCACCGTTCTCCGGTTTCACCAGATAACTGATCAGCATACGCTTGCCGCAAACCGTGCATACGTCCTCCGGCTCCTCCTCATCGGGCGTGCTTTCAACGTCGAACCATTTGGACGCGCGGGATTTCAATGCGTCCCGATCCGCTTTTCCGAGCTCCGTATAGCCCGTCTCTGTGGTTTCGTATCTCTCGACGATCTTGCCGAAGCCGTTCAGACACAGCGACAGCAGCGAAGCAGACGCCGCCCCTCCGAGCAGGAACGAAAAGAACGGGATCGGATAAAACTCCGTTGTCCTTTTTTCGCCGTTGCGGGTTCGTGAGACCGTCTCTTTGAACCCGAAAACGGACGCAAGCACGATGCTCGCGATCAGAACCAGCCAGAAAAGGACTTTTGCATAAGTCTGCAGCGATCTTCCGGTGTGTTTGAACATGAATGTTTCTCCTTTGCAATTCAAATTGATTTATGATTCTCCGGCAGGAGAATCCTCCTGAACGTGCCCGCAGGGCACATATCACATCCCGCAGGGATCTATCGCCCGCGCGCAGCGCGGATATCAATGCGCCGTCAGGCGCTTACCCTTCCCTTGCGTCCATCAAAAGCCAGCCGAGGCTCACCGGCGCGGAGAACGCCGTGCCGCAGTAGACGCACACATGCGCGCCGACCGCCGGCAAAGGCGCGCCGCAGTTCGGACAGTTGAAGCCCTTGATCGGGCTTTCCGGATCGTCCGCATAGCCTGCGATGTATACCAGGATCAGCCGCCGTTCCCGCGGGATCTCTGTCTTGTCGGTGTAACCCACCGAAGCCTGGCAGGTCAGCAGCTTCTTGCGCGTCGCGCCGTCATACGCGGCGATCGTCACACGATGCACTTCGATCCCGCCTGCGACGTCGCCGGGCAGACGGTCCTCGAAATCCTCCTTAAAGGTCTCGGTCGCGTCGTCCGTATAAAGCTGTTTGCCCTGTACGCCGCTCTCATAATACAGCCTTGCGTCGCGGCGCACGCGTTCTGCGAACACCTTGGGATTGAAGTCCGGAAAATCCTTCAGGATCTTCGGCAGTACGACCGATTCAAGCGAGGAAAGCGAGCGCGGCTTTTCCGGTTCCTTATCCGCCGCGATCGCCTCGTCGAGCGCGTCCTTGATGTATCCGATCCGTTCCCGCACACCGCGCGTGGCACGGCGAATCCACAGGACCCCGCCGAACACCGTCAACAATCCGCAGCCCGCAAGCAGCGCAATGAGCCACCAATCCATACGTTGCCTCCGTAATGATTTCTTTCTTTCAGTTTGGACGCATTCGGACAAATTGTCAAGAACAAATCTTGTCCCCGTTCGGATTTCCGGGATAATTGCGACAAATTTACACCAATCCCGTATTGACAACGCGCGCGGCTTCAAGTAAAATATATAATAAGAATGGTATGACATTCGATCAAAATCCAAATAGAAATGAGAGGGGTTTGCATGGAAGAAAAGAAAAAGAAACCGGTCGCAAAGACCGAAGCGGCGGAGACGAAGGCGGCTCCGAAACTGACCAAGGCAGAAGAAAAGAGCAAGGCAACGACGCTCCGCATCGTTGCTGTCATCCTTTGGGTGCTTGCGATCGGCTTTGAAGTCGTTGCGATCCTTTCGCTCATGAAGGCACTGTACATTTCGTGGCTTCCGCAGATGTGGTGCATGATCATCTGCATCGTGCTCGACCTCATTTGCTGCATCATTGCCGGTCTGCTTTGGAAGAAGGCGAGCTTCCTTGATCCGTTCAAGAAGACCAACAACAAGGTCGGCTTTGTGATCCTGAACCAGCTCGGCGTCATCATGGCGGTCATCTGCTTCCTGCCGCTGATCATCCTGCTCTTCACGAACAAGGACAAGATGGACAAGAAGTCCCGCATCATCGTCACCGTCGTTGCGATCGTCGCACTGCTGATCGCCGGTCTGTTCGGCGCAAACTTCAACCCGATCTCCGCAGAAGAAAAAGCGGCGGCGGAAGAACAGATCACGGATACCGTTTACTGGACGGCTTTCGGTCATAAGTATCACCTCTATGAGGATTGCCACACGATTGCAAACTCCGAGAAGAATCCCGGCACCGTTACCGACGCGATCGACGCGGGCCGCACCGAAGTCTGCTACTACTGCGCACACAGAGCGGAGAAGGAAAACAACCTCAAGCTGGATGACCTGAACATTGAAGAAGGCGTTGAAGCTGTGACGCCGGGAGAATAAGCCATGGCAGGCATTGATCTCAATTCCCTGATGGGACTGGTCGGCGGCGACGGCATCGACGCGATCGCAAAGGCGACGAAGACCGACAAGAGTCAGGTCTCCGCGGTCCTGACTGACGCGCTGCCGGTGCTGGTCGGCAAGATGTCCGACAATGCCTCCACCAAGGACGGCGCGGCGTCGCTGAACCGCGCGCTGAACGAGCATAAAACGGGCGACGTCATCGACGTTGCCTCGTTCCTGCAGGGCGCGGACAGCAAGGACGGCAAGAAGATCCTCGGACATATCCTCGGCAGCGACGAAGCGGCGGCAACGAAGGCGATCTCGAAAAAGAGCGGTCTAAGCGGCTCCAAGGTCACCTCGATCCTCTCGATGGTCGCGCCGCTTCTGCTCTCGCAGCTCGGCAACAAGAAGGATGACGACGAAGCCGACAGCTCCGCGCTCGGCGGGCTCCTTGGCGGACTCCTTGGCGGCGGCTCTTCCTCGTCCTCCTCGTCCGGCGGCATCGGCGCAACGCTTCTTGGCTCGCTGCTCGGCGGCGGAAGCTCCTCCTCGTCCTCCTCGTCCGGCAGCGTGCTCGGCGGGCTTTTAGGCGGACTTTTCGGCGGCGACAAGGAAGAGGAAAAGGAGGAAAAGAAAGAAGATTCCTCGATCCTCGGCGGGCTTTTAGGCGGACTTCTGGGCGGAAACGATTCGAGCTCGACAAGCTCCGGCAAGAAAAAGACCGGCAAGAAAACGGGCACTTCGACCGCAAAGAAGAAGACCGGCACTTCGACCGCGAAGAAGAAAACGAGTACGACCACGGCTGCAAAGAAGAAGACCGGTACGACGTCGACCGGCAAAAAGACCGCGGCAAAGAAGACCTCTTCGACCGCAAAGAAAACCGGCACGACCGCGAAGAAGACCGCAAAAAAGAAGACGACCGACTGACCGTCAAAACCGGCATTTACATTCGAAAGGAGCCTGCACGGCTCCTTTTTCATCTATTCCGAGAGCTCCCCACGTGCTATGAAGATCGCTCGCCGCTTTTTGTTAGGCTCATCCTGCGTTTTACGATTCTCGTTTAATCCGTTATATTGACAGAATGATAACCCTTTGCTAAACTGAAAATATCAATAAACTATACTATTGCTGACCATTGAACGGAGGGCAATCATGAAAAAAATGTTGGCGATCGTACTGGGCGTTCTGATGCTCACGGCGCTGCTGCCGGCTTCGCTCGGCGGCATGAAGATCGCAGAGGCTGCAGGCGCATCGACTGCGAAAGTATATAACTGGAAACAGGGCGATTCGAAATGGAGCAATCTGTATAAGAGCTTACAATGGAGCAAAGCCTGCGCCGTCGTATCCATTGCGGCGCAAATTGCAAGGACCGATCTGGTTCGCGTCAACGAAAAAGCAACGACATTCAATACCACAACAAAAGAAGGTTTCAATCCTGCAACTTTCGCAAAGGTCGCCGTTCAAAAGGGCGTCATCAGCACCGCGGCGCGCATACAGGATTGGAACAAGGTAAAAAGTGTCGTTCCCGGTTTTCTTCGTGTAAAAAAGGATTACAAGCCGAAAAGCAGCTGGTCCTATGGGAAAAACGCGTTCAGCTACTATCCCTCTAAAACCAAGCAGGACATCGTCGATGCCATGACGTACTACCTCAGTCTCGGCTATTATCCGATCGTGGAAGGTCCCGGATCAAATTGGGCCAATACGCATGACAGCCGTCATTATGTCGCCGTCATCTCTGTTACATCAAACGATGTGAAGATTATGGATCCGGCGGACGGTAAGGTAAAGAGCATCTTCAGCAGAAAAAACTGGACGCCCGCCAATATCGATAAATGCGGCATCCCCAACGGTTACGGCTGCGCTATGCTGTATCGGGTCGATCCGACATACTTGCTCGTATCCGAGTTTAAGGGCACAGTTGAGTTTAATCCGGAAGATGTACAATTCAGAGGTACGACCCCCTATGTGATTGCGAACGGCAGCGCGCAGACGCCGCGCATCATCGTCAAGGACGAAAAAGGAAATGTTGTCGATCCGAGCAGATATACCTGCCAATACCTCGAAAACACCAACGCCGGCACGGGATATGTCAACGTGACGTTCACAAGCGAGTATTCCGGCTCAGCGCAGGCATGGTTCAAGATCTATCTGCCTGCAACGACGTCGACGAGAGTTGATAACGTCAAGGACGGTATTCGAATCAGATGGGAGCCTGTCGACGGTGCGGACGGTTACGTCATCTACCGGCGCGCATGGAGCAATACGACGAACGGATGGACGACGTTTGAGCGTTGGAACAATACGCCGAATCTCTCTTGGACCGACACAACGGTATACGCCGGATCATGTTATCAGTACGGCATCAAGGCGTACTTTGCGCAGCGCGTCGATCCGGTCTCCGGTGCAACGATCGGCGGCAACGTCGGCGACAACTACAACCTCGGTGAGGTCGGTCCGCTGAAAAACACGGCCCGCATCACCACACGCACACTGAAATCTGTGTGGCCGACGCAAGCGAAGGGAGAACTGAAAGCCAATTGGGATGCGAGCAAGGTCTTTACCGGATACCATCTGCAGGTCGCAACGGATCCTAAATTTACGGAAAACAAGCAAACGATCACCGTATACAGCGACAACGCAACGCTTTCAAATCTGCTTTCAAACACTGAGTATTATGTTCGTGTGCGCTCATTCCATATATTTGACGGTGCAACATATTATGGTCAGTGGTCAAATGTGTTGAGTTACAAAACATATTGACCGAGGCTATCTGCGGACACTCGAAAAGGGCGTCCGTTTTTTGTCGGCCCGTTTTGAAGTGGCTCCCCCGTTTCGTTGATTTTTTACAGATCGTACGGTACAATAATATCGTACGGTACAATAATATAGAAGGATCGTGAAATCCGATCGATTATGACAAGGAGGAAAAACCGTATGAAAAACCGCAGAATCATCGCGCTGCTCCTTTGCGTCCTGCTGCTCGTTTCGGCTGCGCCGACAGCGTTTGCCGACGACGGCACACCGGAGATCCCCGAACCCGCGGGCCGCACGGAAAAGCCGCCCATGGTGCAGGTCAGAGGGACCGATACCTTCCTTGACGACCCGCTTGCGCTCGGCAGCAACGATTTCGTCATCTCGACGGGCGGCGAAACCGTCTATCGACCCTTCACGCCGACCGTGTCCGCGACCTACTCGTTCACGTCCGTTTCCGGATACGATACCTACGGATATCTGCTTGACAGCGAGAAAAACCGGATCACCTACAACGATGACCTTAACAGCAACGAGTTCCTCATCCGGTACGAGCTGACCGCGGGCGAGACGTATTACCTCGGCGTACGGTATTACAGCACCGAATACACCGGCACGATCCCGGTCACGATCGAGCAGCATCCGCTGCATACCTGCGGCGACGATCTTTTGTGGTCGTACGATGAAAGCAGCTGCACGCTGACCATAACCGGCTCCGGCGAAATGTGGAATTTTGCATATTACTGCCGCCCGTGGGAAGCTTATACCGACAAGATCAAATCCGTCGTGCTGCCGGATGGACTGAAATCGATCGGTGCTTATGCGTTTTACTGCGCATACGGTCTGACCGAGATCGACATTCCGGAAGGGGTGGAAACGATCGGTCAGGAAGCGTTTGAGTATTCAAATCTGAACGGCATCGTACTTCCGAAGTCGCTGATAACGCTCCGGGAATACGCGTTCTTTAGCTGCCCGTATCTGACCTCCGTCACGATGCAGGAGGGGTTGGAAACGATCGAATACTTTGCCTTTGGAAATACACCGATCGAGTCGTTTCGGATTCCGAAGACCGTCAAATATATCGGCAGCCATCCCGTCTACCATTGTCCGGAGCTGAAGCCGGAAGCGTTTACGGTCGATCCCGCCAACCCGTATTATACTGTGGATAACGGCGTCCTTTTCTGGAACACTGACGAAGGTACCGTTCTGCTGCACTCTTATCTGTATACAAAGACCAACAGCATGTATACGGTAAGCGCAGACGGTATATATGGCAATGCGTTTTATGAAAACCCATATTCGAAAACGGTGATCCTTTCCGACGGCGTAAAGAGGCTGCACAGTTCTGCATTTTACAAGAGCTCTGCGCTTGAAACCATCGTGATCCCGACGTCGCTTACAGTGATCGAATGGGGCGCGACATTAGAATGCGCTGCACTTACGGACGTTTACTATCTCGGCTCGGAAGAAACGCGAAACAGCACTTTGACAATCTCCGACTATAATGACGCGCTGCTGAATGCGCAATGGCATTACGGCGAGCCGTTCGACGGCACAATCGAATGGAACCCGGGCGACGTGCAGTTCAAGGGCGCAACGGCGTATGTAATCGCGAACGGCAGCGCGCACACGCCGCGGTTCACGGTCAAGGATGCGGAAGGGAACGTCGTCGATCCGGCAAACTACGACTTCCGGTATGCCGAAAACGCCGCTCCCGGCACCGGTTATGTGATTATCACGTTTAAGGACGCCTGCAAATACGTCGGCATTGTAAAGCAATTCTTTAAGATCTATCTGCCGGCGACGACGGCAACGACGGTCACAAACATCAAGAACGGCATCAAGCTGACGTGGAGCCCGGTCGAAGGCGCGGACGGCTACGTCATCTATCGCCGCGCATGGAGCACCACAACGAGCGGCTGGACCGACTTTGTCCGCTGGAACAACACGACGGCGACGGAGTGGACGGATACCGCGGTCTATGCGGGTACGCGGTATCAGTACGGCGTCAAGGCGTATTTCAACAAACGTACCGACGACATCACCGGCAAGCTGCTCGGCGGCAATGTCGGCGACAACTTCAATCTCGGCATGGTCGGACCGCTCAAGACGACCGTCCGCATTACCACAAGAACGCTGAACAGCGTTACGCCGGGATCGAAGCAGCTGGTCGCGAAATGGACGGGCAGCGCGAACTTCACCGGCTATCAGCTGCAGATCGCAACGAACGCCGCCTTTACGGCAAACAAAAAGACCTTCACGATCGGCAATCCCAAAACGTACCAAAAGACGGTCACGGGGCTGCAGTCCGGCAAGACCTATTATGTGCGCGTACGGTCGTATCACGTCTTTGAAGGCGTAACGTACTATGGCGAATGGTCGAATGTGAAAAACTGTAAAGTAAAATAACCCGATCATCTGTACGGACGCTCGAAAAGGGCGCCCGTTTTTTGTCGGTTTCTATTGCAATGTGCAGGGGAATTTGTTATAATAAAAATAGAAATTTGTCCATTTGAATGAGGGGCGTCCAAATTGAGTGAACGAAAGAAGATCGGCCTTGCGCTTGCCTCCGGCGGCGGGCGCGGCATGGCGCACATCGGCGTTCTGCAGGTGCTGACCGAACATCAGATTCCCATCGATATGATCTCCGGCTCAAGCGCCGGAGCATTGGTCGCCGCGATCTACGCGGCGGGTACGGACCTTTACATGCTGGAAAAATATCTCTGCACGCTGATGCCGAAGGACATCATCGATCCGACGGTCGTTACGCGCGGCGGATTCCTTTCCGGCAACAAAGTCTCCGAGATCGTCCGCACACTGACGCACGATCTTTCCATCGAGCAGACGAACATCCCGTGCTTCATCGGCGCGGCAGACCTTGAAACGTCGGAGTTTCACATCTTTGAGCACATCAAGCTGTACGAAGCAGCGCGGGCAAGCATGGCGATCCCCGGCGTCTTTACGCCGGTCAAGATCGACGGACACTGGTACATCGACGGCGGAACGCTGCAGGAGCTTCCGGTCGAGGTCTTGCGCGATCACGGCGCCGACGTCGTGATCGGCGTCGATCTGTCGATCAAGAAACGCTTTGTGATCGCCGACGACAAGGCGCCCGGCGCGCATGCGTCGCTTTTGCGTTCGTTCAACATGATGCAAAGGGAAATCACACAATTGCGGCAGGACCGTCTGGACGTTCGGATCAAGCCGGACGTATCCTTCATGAGCCTGCTCTCGACCGCCGGCGCTCAGGAAGCGATCCGTGTCGGGCGCGAATGCGCCGAGCGCGCGCTGCCGGAGATCGAAGCGCTTCTCCAATGACCCTCACTCTTTCCGAAAAGCGACCTCATCAACCGCCAAGGAGGAATCATCAATGAAACCGACCCCCGAACTTCCCCTGTATCTCAAGATCGCGGACGAGCTCCGCGCAAGACTTTTGCTGCTGCCCGACGGCGCGCCGTTTGAAACGGAACAGGCGCTGACCGCGGAATACGGCGTTGCCCGCGGCACGGTCCGGCAGGCGCTTAACCTGCTTGTGCAGGAAGGGATCCTCTCGCGGACGCAGGGCCGCGGCTCATTCCGCACGGTGTCGAAGGAACAGCAGTACAACCTGATGCTCACGCAGGAGCTGACCGAGTCCATTCGCAAGGTCGGCACGAACAGCAGCGTGCGCGGACTGTCCATTACACTCGTGCCCGCAACGCCGGCGGTCGCGGATCTTCTGAAGATCCCGCACGGCACAAAGGTCCGAAAGGTCCTCCGCACGCGCATCGTCGACGGTCAGCCGTACGCATACTGCATCGGGCATCTGCGCACGGATAAGGTCCCGGCATTCTATAAGCGCGACTACAAGACCTCGCTCGGAAATCTGGTCCGCTATGAACTAAAGGTGCATATCCATTCTCGGCGCTGTGATCTCTGTGCCGTCTCTGCGGACGAAACGGTCGCGGCGGCTCTGTCGATCCCGGTCGGCACGCCGGTCCTGAAGGTCACAATCGTCTGTCTCGGACGCGAACAGGAGCCGTTGCTTTCGGACGTGTTCTATTTCCCGTCCTCCCAATCGCTGCATTTCGAGGTTTGACAAGGCATCAAAAAAGGAGCTCTTCGGGGCACCCTCCGCAAGGAAGGTGCTTTGAGGCGGCAATTACCAGCTCAAAAGGACATGAAACCGGCGTGACCATGATGGCCACGCCGGTTTTTTCTGATCTGTTCGGGTTTTGGGGCGCAAAATCCGATGCTCGTTACAACTGTGGAAAGTAGAAGACCTGTTCGAAAAACCGGTATTTACCTGTGAGTGTACATACGAGTCATGCCTGCTTCTCCGCCATTTCATTTTTTCCGCAGCGCGGCGCCTGACATTTAATCTAAGGCTGTCAAAGCGCCTGCTCATTTTTTTTGATCATCTTTGCGGATCGTTTCCTCAGCGCTGCGTAAGCAAACCACATTGCATGAAAGGCCAGGATCAGCAGGACCGCGTAGATTCCGGCGCGCAGATACTGGTTTTCCGGGAATAACGGCATATCCAGCCGCAGGAACAGGTAATCGGACCCCGGGAACGCCTCGTTCAGGAAAAATGCAGGGATCAGCATCAGCGTGATCGCGCCCATGCTGACCCAGATATCTCTGTAGCGCGGCCGCATCCCGTGCACGATCATCATATAGGCCGTGCTGAAGATCGGGATCAGGTGCTCACCGAAGTACTGGTAATAGCGGTAATACGAGGGGTCCACATCGTTCAGCACTGTCTGCGGAATGATACAGGCGATCGTCGCGCCGAACAGGGTCACGAAAAAGTTGAAGCCGAACAGCGTACGATTTTTGCTGACGACCATATACATGCAGGAGATGAGGCCGATGTCGCAAAGATGCAGCGGAAGTTTCGACATCATCAGGTACTGCCCGCTGGTGTCCCCGACATACAGCAGCCAGACGAAGAAGCTGAACTCCATGAGGAACATCGAAAAGGACAACCATCGGCGCAGGGTCTCTTCCTGTTTCCACGCACGGAGGCTCTCCCTTTTCCTCCAGACGAAGATCAGCGCGGCGGCACACAGAAGGACAGGGATCAAATGCATGAGGCTGTAGGCGCGGAACGCACCGGGGCTGCCAAAGCCGAAGAACCCGTCGGAATAGTAGGTGTAATCGCCGCTCACTGCTCTTTTTCCCCTTTTTCATAGTAGGCATCGATGTACATCCTGCAGAGTTCCCTGAGCGGAAGACCGCTTTTGTACTTCTCTTCCATCATCCCGAGGATCCTGCGCGGCACGGTCAGTTCTCCGCCCGGGTCTCTGCTGCGGTTCCTGGCAGCAAGCGCCTCGATCGCGGAATCGATGCTGGGGCAATCGAACTCGCCCGCCGATTGGTAATAGGATACGGTCTGTTTTTTCCTCTTTTTATGAACGCTGTTATGTGCGGCGCGCAGCAGCAGCGCTACAGCGAACGCAATCAGGACCATGCCAAGCACAACGAGCGGCAGCGGTACATACTGCGTAATATCCCGGATCTGGTAGTGGTCTCTCCAGCCACCGTTCTCCTCCCCGATCACGAAAACCAGCACGAAATAGAGGGCTGCGTACAGGACGACTGGCACGATCGCAAGAAACGTCGAGCGGAAGCTGACCTTGTGGTCCGAATTGATGAAAATGAACAGCAGGATCGCAATGATCGGGTTGATCGTATGGAAGAGGATATTGTTCGAATACAGCATCATACGGTAGTAACTGGTCATCGGAGAAAGGATCGTGACCGCAATGAGGAACGTCAGCGCTACACCGGTTGTCGCTGTGTACAGCACGTTTACGACCCAGCGCGGCAGATGATAGTTGTCATAGCGCAGTCCGTCGACGGCGTACGGGATACACAGCGCCGCAGCGATGCCTGCGAACATATTTGCCAGGATCGTGAACATATGGTAGGACTTCCATCCGACCTCCTGAACGATCGCGTCCGGCGTGCTCAGCAGCTGGTCGCACACTGCAAGAAAGACCAGGAATGAAAGCAGTGAGCAGGAAACGAC